>ODAI012449509.1_pt1 | contig 125296 bp, 116 predicted proteins | sample 1539321 | NCBI WGS metagenome assembly ODAI01 (sample SAMN02144231, study PRJEB22623) | gut metagenome | biome: sheep rumen | host: Ovis aries | place: New Zealand
AACGAACGCCCCGTTTACTGCCGCGAATGCTTCAGCAAGCATCGTCCTGCGCGGCGAGCACATTTCTAATAAAATCTAATATCGATAAAAAAATTAGCCCGAACTCAATCGGGCTTTTTTCATAGCAACGATTTGCGCCGCTGTTCAACGTAAAGTGCGCGAACGCTTATATCAACCGCGTGGACAAGCATTCCCGTCGTAAATTCTATCGCCTCGCGAATATAAGCTTGCGTCTGGCGAACCAGTGTAGGAATATGGTTGCCGTAACTCAAGACAACTTCGCAAGAAATTGTTAAGCCGTGATCGTTTTCACCCTTCATTAGGTGCTTGACCGCCACGCTTTTTAAACTCTTGACGAATTCACGCGCTTTGATTATTCGCTCCACTATCTCCAAAATAACTTTGTCGTCGATAATCAATTTACCGTAGTAGCTGAAAACCGGTCGCACAATCGATTTTTCGCCGAGCTTGCGCCGCTTAACTTGCGATTGCTTGAACAGCGATTGCAACGGATTAATTAAATAGCCCGAAAAATGCGGCTTAAGTTCAATCGTCGGCACGGGGATTATATGCTTGCCTTCCTTTAGTCGGTGAAACTGCGCCGCTTCAATTTCCGCTCGCGACGCTATGTCCTCAATGCGCACAACCAGTTGAATTGACGGAAGTTTAAGCGTCTTAGCTATTTTGTGCACCATATTTTCCGACGTGCCGATAACTAAAACTCTGTGCGGCTGGATTTTCTGAATAGCTTCGCGAACTTCTTCGGCGTGACCAGGCAGGACAAAAATTGCCCGCCGCACTGCCATAATTTTGCTTTTTTCCGTCTTAGCACTTTCGCCCGCGATTATGTGTCCGTCCTTAATCAAAATCCCGTCGTCAATAATCGCGTCGGCTTCGTGTTCGCGAGCCACTTGCAAGGCACGATGACTTTTGCCCGTGCCGCTAGGTCCCACAAGCGCAATCACGTCCATAACTTTTTCGCTCCTTAAATTTTGTGCATTATAACACAATCGCCAATTAGCGGCAAGCAAAAGGATTCGACAACATTACTTTTTGACTTTGACGCAAGCAGCAAATTTTTCGTAGTTCTCTTTGACAACGGGATTAGTTGTACTTTGTTCGGCAGCTTTTTGAAGAAAATTCCAAGCGTCCTCGTATTTTTTTTGCTTGAAATAGGCGACAGCGATATTGTTGTAAGCTTCGGCGTTAATCGTCTCAATCTTCAATGAGGACTCAAAATCTTTAATCGCGCCTTTGAAATCATTTTGAATGAGTTTAAGCCGCCCGCGATTGTACCACGCAATAGCAAATTTTTCGTCAATGCGTAAAAGTTCATCGTAAGTTTTTATGGCGGTTTCGGGCTTGCGAGTATTTTCTTGAGCAAGTGCAAGGTCGAAGAGGGCTTCCGGCAATTCCGGCTCAATCTTCAAAGCTTCTTGAAAATCTTCTTTTGCGCCGTAGAAATTTTCGCGCTCCATGTTGACGAGTCCACGATAGACGTAAGCGGCGGCTTTGTCGTCTTCGAGGAGGATTTTAAGGTTAGCGGCGTCCATAGAGGCTTCAGAGGCGTCGGGCATTTGCGCCTGCATCCACAAATTTAAAATGTCTTCACCGTAGTGATTGCCTGGAACTGCCCACACGCCGTTTAAGTCCGTCCACTTAGTGAGCTTGCCGAAAATTTGCGGGCGGAATTTTTGAATCAATTCGTAGCGCGGGTCGACGATTTCGACTTTTGGCGGACGCTTAGAAGTGTAAGACAATAAGTGTTGGATATGCGCCCTTGCGCCGAGTTGGGGTGTATCGAAAAACGCGCCTTTGACGCCGCCGCCGGTCGTGCCCAGTCCGCAGAAATTATTTTGTTCGGGGATAACGTCGCCGCCATATGCCCAAGTTCCAGTTTCCTTAATCGCTTGGCAGATAGCAATATCAGGGCGAATTCCTTCGCGTTCTGCTTCGACGTAGTAAAGGTGCACGAGTTGTTCGACAGTGCAGTTGAGTTTTGGATTGGGATTGCGCTTTTTAATGAAATTGACCATTTGCGCTTGAGAGGCGACTGCTTCGCCCATTATCGGCACATCGGAATAATTTTCGCGCAGGACAATCATAGGCATGCCTTCTGAAGGTGCCGTAACTAATTCGATTTTCTTGAGTTGTCCTTTGTTGAATTTTACTTTTGGTTTTTTCTCCGCCGCGTCCGCGCAGGCAGTCAGCGACAGAATTAGCGTTACGATTAATGCGAGACTTAAAAATTTTTTCATGAGGAACTCCTTATACGTTGAAATAATCAATCTTCATGGCGCGTTTGACGCGATTAAGAACTTGCGACGCCTTAGCGCGCGCTTTTTTCGTACCTTCCTTGAGAATATCCATAACTTCATCTGGACGCGCCTCGTATTGGGCATGACGGCGGCGAATTGGCTCCAAAGTTTCCTCCAGAACTTCGCGCAGATATTTTTTAACGGCGACATCACCAAGCCCGCCGCGTTGATAATGCTCCTTGAGTTCGGCAACTTTGGCAGTATCTTCTGCGAAGGCGTCAAGGTACGTGAAAACGACGTTGCCTTCAATGTGTCCAGGGTCGGAAATTTTAATATGCGTCGGGTCGGTGTACATGTCCTTAATTTTCGCGGCAACGGTCGCGCTGTCGTCGCTAAGATAAATGCAGTTGCCGAGCGTCTTACTCATTTTGGCTTTGCCGTCGATACCGGGCAAACGTCTGCAAACTTGACTTTGAGGCAGGAAAATTTCCGGCTCAACTAAAATTCCTTCGCCGTAAAGTTCATGCATTTTACGGACGATTTCGCGTGTCTGTTCAAGCATAGGGGCTTGGTCTTCGCCGACGGGAACTAAATTAGCGTCAAAGGCGGTAATATCAGCGGCTTGGCTGACAGGATAGCACAAAAAGCCGGCGGGTATGCTCGTCTCGAAATTTTTCTGCGCGATTTCGCTTTTAACAGTCGGATTGCGTTCAAGGCGCGACACCGTAACAATATTCATGTAGTAAGCGGTAAGCTCGAACAGTTGCGGGATTTGCGACTGAATAAAAATCGTAGATTTAGCAGGGTCAATCCCGACGGCAAGATAATCAAGCGCGACGTTCAAAATATTTTCGTGAACTTTAGCGGGTGTTCCGGCGTGGTCGGTTAAAGCTTGCGCGTCGGCAATCATGATATAAATTTCGTCGAACTCGCCGGAATTCTGCAAGCGAACGCGCTCGCGAAGACTGCCGACATAATGACCGAGATGAAGTTTGCCTGTTGGACGGTCGCCCGTCAAAATTATTTTCATGCTGAAAACTCCTCTGTAGAAAATTTCGTTGATTATAACACACGCCAGAAAATTTTCATACAAAAAAATTACCCCAACCGCAGTCGAGGCTAAAATTTTTTCAGCGATTGAAAACCAAAATATCATTAATGTCCGGTTCGTAAAAGTTTTGCAAATCGTCAAGCTCGGCGTTCGTCGGCTCCAACAATGCAAATTTATTAATTCGACCTTCCTGATACAAAAACTTTGCGTCGTCCCGCGTGATTACTTCGATAAGATTTTCGCCGATGTGCAGATAATTTCGATTCTGTTTGCGCAAAAGACCTTCGCCCGCAACTTTTTTTGCTGAAGCCGCTTTGTCGTCGACGATAAATTTTGGCTTGAATTTCCCGCCTTGAATAATAGCGAGGGCAAAGTAATATGTTTCCTTGCTGACAGCGCGAAGTATTGCCACGCCCCCCCCAATGTATTTTTAAGCCCGAAAGCGTCAGCGACTTCGCGGGCGAAACGGTTTTTGTCGTCAAGAATTCGGGCGCGATAATCGGCTTGTTTTTCGTGCGCGGCGGAGAAGTTGTCAAAGACCTCGCGAATTTTTTCGATAACTTGTTGCGGATTGGCGATGCGCTCATCGAATTTGAATTCATCTGGAATGTTTATGTCAACGTCATTGTTCGCCGCGCCACGTTTGCCGGTTATCACGACGCAACCGGAAATTGCCGCTTCGCGGGGAATTCTATCTTTGCCGGGGTGATTTCCAAAGTCGATATAAATTTTCGCCGCCGCTAAAAGTTCTTGAACTTGTTCGGGCGTCATGTTTTGAATCGGACGCCAAGCAATGTCAGGAGCAAGCTTAACTAGATATTCGGTAGCTTCAACACCTTTTCTAGGATTGTACGCGACAAAATTTTCTTTTCTACTTAAATCAACCTGTGCGGCTTTGCTCAAAAATGCTTGATTGAGATAATCCTCGACCATATAAATTTTGTAATCGGGCACGCCATTTATCTTGACGAATAGGCGCGCATATTCTGATTGCACGAAATGAATTATATCGCCATCATCTTTACCGAAGTAAAAAAATTTCGGCATGGAACCCGCCAGAGCATAGTTCTTGCGCCAACCGATTGAGTTGGCAACGTTATCAATATAATTATCGACGCTCAACCACCAAAAGACGCGCCGAGTTATTTTTATCGTATAAAGTAAAGAGCTGGCCACTTCCGGCAAAATTATAATATTATGTTCGGACTCTTCGATGTTGAACGTGTAGGGCAAATGATATTTTTTATAAAATGGGTGCACGGGGTCGGCGGCATTAAACGCGGCGTCGTTAGGCATATAAAACATGAAAGCGTTAACGCCGAATTGAATCAATGTTGAGCAAAGTTGGTGCAAGACTTCTGGTCCACCCGTATTGATATTTCCGGGACAGATTATATAAACTTTCGAGTCGGGATAAAGCCGCATAATCAAGCCTCCTAAAAAATAGCGGTCGACAAACCCCGAAGAGTTTGCCGACCTAAATTTTTTCTTACAGATAACGGAAGTAAATGTAGATGGTTGAAATGATTATCGAAAGAATCATGAGCGGGAAGGCGACTTTCATAAATCCGATAAACGAAATCGCCCGCCCGCGCTGAGCCGCCATTGACGCGACAACGACGTTTGCACTTGCGCCGATAAGCGTTCCGTTGCCGCCTAAGCACGCGCCCAAAGCTAAGCTCCACCACAGCGGGTCAAGATTAGTCAAGCCCATTGCGCCCATATCTTTAATCAGCGGAATCATTGTCGCAACGAACGGAATGTTATCGATAAACGCCGAAGCAAGCGCGCTCATCCAAATTATAACTATCGCGGTGAAAGTCAAATCGCCGTGAGTAATCTCCATTGCTTCCTGTGCAAGCATTTTGATAACGCCCGTTTCAACCAATGCGCCAACAAGGATAAACAAGCCGCCGAAGAAGAAGATTGCGAGCCATTCAATTTTGCTGAGCATTTTGGCAATCATTTCCTCGTTGCGATGGAAGGTTAGTAAAAGCAAAAGGCTTGCGCCAGTAAGAGCCGCCGTCGCCGATTCAAGTCCAAGCATGCCATGAAACGCGAACAGCGAAATTGTTATCGCCAAAACGAATAGGCATTTTTTCAATAAAGTGTGGTCGGTAATCTGTTCGTGTTCGTTAAGGCGCATAACCTTATCTTGCAGTTCGGGCTTTGTGTGCAGGTCGTTCTTATAAATCATCATCAGAATCAAAACAGTAACGATAAAAATTAAAACTGATACTGCCGTCATATTCATGACGAAATCACCGAAACTCAAGCCGACTGCCGAACCAATCATAATGTTAGGCGGGTCGCCGATAAGCGTTGCGGTGCCGCCGATATTCGAGCTGATAATCTGCGCCATTAGGAACGGCTTAACGTCAACTTTCAACTGCGCGGCGATATTAAAAGTTATCGGCACGGTCAAAAGGACGGTCGTAACGTTGTCAAGGAGCGCGGAGCAAACGGCGGTTAAAGTACTAAGCGCGACGAGTAAAGCGACCGGTTGCGCCTTAACTTTCTTAGCCGCCCATATAGCCAGAAAGTTAAAAAGTCCAGTTTCGCTCGTAATGTTTACGACAATCATCATGCCCATTAAAAGTCCGATTGTGTTAAAGTCGATATGGTGTACTGCGGTTTCCTGGTCGATAATTCCCAAAAGAATCATTAGCATCGCGCCGAAAAGTCCGACAACTGTACGGTGTACTTTTTCGGAAATTATCAGCGCGTAGGCGGTTATGAAAATCACAATCGCCACAATCGTCATAGTTTCCATTAACTTACCTTCCCCTCAAAAAATTTTTTCGGTCAAAACTCTTTTGCTACAAGTGTAATCAGTAAAGCTTTTTATCTGTGACGGTCAGAGTAATTTTTTCGCCGTCGCGTTTTATTTTAAAGCTGTAACTCTTGACGCCCGCGTTAGACAGTTCGATTTTCAGTGCGAGTAATTCCCTGCCGAGTTTGTCTGTTAGTTCGGGTGTGAATCCTGCCTTTGCAAGCGGCGCGGGCGGAGCTTCAGCTTCGGCGACCAAGCGGAGTTTTTCAGCCTTTTTAGCGGCGGTTATGAGTTGCTGTTCGATTGTTTCCTCTTCAACGTAATTTTTAACCATGTCCTTATCGGTCAAGCCGCGTGGGATTTTCGGCATAATTTATCACCTCTCTTTAACTTTTGCCCAAGTATCTTTCAAGCCCACGACGCGATTAAAAACCAATTTATCGGCGGTGGTATCAGGGTCGACGACGAAATAGCCAAGACGCAAAAATTGATAGTGAGTGCCCGTGCCTGTCCAGCGAACACTAGGTTCAATCAACGCTTGCTTAACAATTAGCGAATTGGGATTTAGCGCGGCGATAAAATCTTCCGGCAAATTTCCTTGCGCGTCGGTCGTTAAAAGATAGTCATAAAGTCTAACTTCGGCGGACATGGCAAATTTTGCGCTAACCCAATGAATCGTTCCTTTGATTTTTCTGCCAGCAGTCGCGCCGCCACTCTTTGAAGTCGGGTCGATTGTGCAACGAAGCTCAACGACTTCGCCTGCAGAATTTTTGATAACCTCTTCGCACTTGATAATATAAGCGTGTTTAAGTCTGACTTCGCCGCCGGGTTTGAGCCGGAAAAACTTTTTAGGCGCGTCCTCCATAAAATCTTCCCGCTCAATGAAAATTTCCCGCGTGAACGGAACGAAACGACTGCCGCCGCGTTTAGGGTGATTTTCCGCCGTCAAATACTCAACAGAATTTTCGTCGACATTCGTCAAAACGACTTTCAACGGGTCAAGCACCGCCATAACTCTATCAGCGTTTTCGTTCAAATCTTCGCGGACGCAATGTTCCAACATTGAAATATCAACGACGCTGTTACTTTTCGCGACGCCAATTCGCTCGCAAAAATCTTTAATCGCCGCCGGAGTAAAACCTCTTCTTCTAAGGCCGCACAAAGTCGGCATACGTGGGTCGTCCCAGCCGCGAACGTGTCCTTCTTCGACAAGCTGACGGAGTTTTCTTTTGCTAGTAATGGTATTCGTCAAGTCAAGACGGGCAAATTCAATTTGGCGCGGGCGGCTATTCGGGTCAAAGCCGAGTGAATCCAACAACCAATCATAGAACGGGCGGTGGTCTTCAAACTCCAGCGTGCAAACCGAGTGCGTAATATTTTCTATGGCGTCTTCAAGCGGGTGCGCAAAATCGTACATGGGATAAATCAACCAATCGTCGCCGGTGTGATGATGAGTTGTGCGCGTGATTCTGTAAATGACGGGGTCGCGCATATTTATATTGGGCGACGCCATATCGATTTTAGCCCGCAAAACTTTTGAGCCGTCGGGGAATTCGCCCGCCTTCATGCGCGTGAACAAATCTAAATTCTCTTCAATAGTGCGATTGCGATAAGGACTTTCTTTGCCTGGTTCAGTCAGCGTGCCGCGATAAGCTTTGATTTCTTCCGCGCTAAGTTCGTCTACATAAGCAAGCCCGCGCTTTATCAACTCGACCGCATAATCATAAAATTTGCCGAAATAATCCGACGCGAAAAATTTCCTGTCGCCCCAATCAAAGCCAAGCCATTTAATATCCTCTTGAATCGAATCGACAAATTCAACGTCCTCTTTAGTCGGGTTCGTGTCATCGAAGCGCAAGTTACAAAGCCCGCCGTTATGGAGCGCAAGACCAAAATTCAAGCAAACGGATTTCGCGTGCCCAATATGCAAATAACCGTTCGGCTCCGGTGGAAAGCGCGTGTGAATTCCGTTGGTGTACTTGCCCGCCTTCAAATCATTTTCAATTTCCTGCTGTATAAAGTTTATCATATCAAAACTCCTTTAATTTGTTGTCAAGATAAGTTCATTTAAACGCCGCAACGACAATTCCGCCAACTGCCGCCGCTATCGCCCCAAAGCCCAACATTGTCTGAATAAAATTAGTATGCAGTTGCTTTGTAAATTCCTTAGCGTTATCGTCGATTTTTTCATAGAAACGCTGATTCATTTCGTGGATTTCGGCATCGTGTTTAGCTTGCATTGCGTCTTGCCGGTCTTGCAAGCGACGTATATCCTCGCGTTGTTGTCTAATTTCATCAAGTGCTATGTCAATTTTAAGCATGACTTTATCAAATTTGGCATTTTGCGCGTCGATTTGCCTTTGAAATTGTTCGTTGATTCTTTCTTGTTCTGTCATGATTAAAACCCCCTTAAGTTTTTAAGACCTCCTCGACGTGAAGTTTCAAGCGGTGAACGCCTTCAGCAATGCGTTCGTCCATAGGGAGATTTGAAACAATTTTTTCAATGTAGCCGCGCTCAACAATTTTTTGCATAGTCCAAGAAAAATTTACGTCGTAAATCCACATGAGTCGGACAATTTTCCTGTCGCCGTTCGTGCGAATTTTTCTGTAGTCGGCTTGATTGCCCGTCACGAAATTTTCTACAAAATCGGGGCTTATATCCGCAACCAAATTTCCTTTATACTTAATGAAATTTGGCATTTTATCAACGTTAGCTTGAGCAAGAAAGGGTTCCAACACGCGATAAATATCTAACTTGTCAGCGTCGCGAATCAGTTTGGCAAATAAGATTTTCCGTTCGTCATCGCAAGGGGCAACGGTTTTCTTATTATGATTCTGAATCGCGAACGTTAAAACGTCATAATCGGGCGCGGAAAGCTCCTTGAAAAATTCCAACTCGGCAATGACTTTCAAAGCAAGGTCGGCATGGTCTTCAGAGTCGGCATCGTTGAAAGTTTTATAAATGCTGTATTGGCGAAAGCGTCCCACATCGTGAAACAGCCCGATAATTTCTGCAAGTTCAGTATCATGCGTCGACAGCTTTAAAAATTTTGCTAACTCAATGCAATTCGCCGTAACGTAGCCGGTATGCTTTTCCTTAATCAAAATTCCCTGCTGAACTTCCGCATTGTCCGAATAAAAACTTTTCATGTAGCGCGACATCCAATCGTGCATTCGCCGGAGCAATTCCCGCATTAAATCCCCTCCAAAATTAGATTTGAATTAAAAAGATTATACAACCGATTTTGGCTTTGCGCAATTTATCTTAGCAAATTTATTGACGCGGGCTAAGCGGCTATGTTAATATGTGCGCGACTTAGGTAAAAATTTTTTGGAGGCGATTCTTAATGAGTAAAATCGCGGTCGTGTTCTGGAGCGGCACCGGTAATACTGAGGAAATGGCGAACGCTGTAGCCGAAGGCGCAAAGGCGGCAGGTGCTGACGTTGAAATTTTCCAGGTCGACGAATTCAACGTAGCTGACATGGCTGATTATAATGGTTTCCTCTTCGGTTGCCCGGCTATGGGCGATGAGGTTTTGGAAGAAGATTCTTTCGAGCCTTTCTTCACCGATGCGGAAGCGAAACTTAATGGCGTCCCTGTCGGGCTTTTTGGCTCGTATGGTTGGGGCGGCGGCATTTGGATGGAAAATTGGAGCGAGCGCACTAAAGAGGCGGGCGCAAAATTTGTCGGCAACGTTATCGCCGAAAATGCTCCCGATGATGCCGCGCTTGAAGATTGTCGCAAACTCGGCGAGGATTTGGCTAAGGCTATCTAAAAATCTTTCAATGCAATAAAAAATCCCCGTATCTTTTCAGAGCGGGGAATTTTTTTCCTGCAATGTATTATCTAGCAAAATATTCGCGGTCAAGCATTCCGAAGACGATTAGATTTTCGTAAACGCCATTTGTCAAAATAATTTCGCGCAGAAGTCCTTCGCGGACAAAGCCGGAACTTTCATAGAGATGAAGCGCGACCGAATTATAATCCTTGCAATCAATCCAAATGCGATGAAAACATTTCGTCTCGAACGTCCACTTAATCAGAAGGTTCAGAGATTCGCGTCCGTAGCCTACGCCTTTCTTATCAATGATAACGTGTGTGAATTCCGCGCAGGGCGTATTCAATTCGCGAAGCATGAAGTAGCCGACGCGCTCGCCTGTAGAAATTTCTTCGGCGATAACGTCCATTTTATCCACACAGGTAAAAATTTTGCGGTGATAATCTTCGCTGAACGGCACAATAAATTTCCGATTTTCAGGGACGGCTTGCAACTTCATGATATAATCTAAATCGTCTAGAACGGCGCGGCGAAGTCGCAACCGTTCGCCCGTGATTAATTCTTTCATGTTGTCAACTCCTTTGCGCTTAATATATCAGCGATAAAAATTTTTTCAAGGAATAATTTCATTCCTAATTCCACATTCCAAATTCCTAATTGATTTTCGGAGGTGTTTTATTTGGATTATCTGCAAAATATTGATTGGCTGGCATTGGGTCAAAGACTAATCGTGCCGGCGTGTATCTTAGTTTTTTCGTTCTTTATAGGCGTCATACTAAACAGAATGTTGACGCAGAAACTTGCGGGGCGCGTCAAGGCAAGCGAATCAGAAATAATGGAAATTTTCTTCCGTGCCCTACGCGGTGTCCCGATTTATTTAAGTTTCGTGACGGGTCTTTATTGGATAGTTACGACCTCTAATTTGCCGACAGGTCTCGAAAGAATTTTTTCCTATATCCTGTTTGCAATGATAGTCTTTTCGATAACGCGAGTTTGTGAGCGAACGCTATCGGGCTTTATTCGACTAAAGTTTTCCGGCTCAAGCGATATGACGCAATCGACGCTACTAGATACAATTTTCCGCGTGGCAATCTACGCTTCAGGCGCATTGATAATTCTGGACTACTTCAATATTTCAATCGCGCCGATTATGGCGGCAATGGGTGTCGGCGGTATGGCAGTTGCCTTCGGTGTGCGCGAAACGCTGGAAAACATTTTCTCCGGGCTTCAGCTAATCATATCAAAGCAACTGCGCGTTAATGATTATATCAGACTTTCGACCGGCGATGAAGGGCGCGTTATCGACATTAACTGGCGATATATTACGGTTATGCCGCCCAACGAAGGCAGTGTCGTTGTCATTCCGAATAAAGTTATTGCCAATGCTGTCACGTCGAATTACTCTCAACCCCGCGACGACATTGTTTTAGTTGTGCCTATCGGCGTTTCCTACGACAGCGACCTTGAGCACGTGGAAAAAGTCACTGTCGAAGTCGCCCGAAAACTGCAGACTAAAATTGACGGCTATGCTCCAAGATATGATTCTGAAGGCGTTGATAGGAATCCTCTTGCGCCCGTCGTCCGTTTCCAAGCTTTCAACGACTCGTCGATTGACTTCAACGCGGTTTTGCACGTGCAAACTTTTACCAATCAATATTTGCTGAAACACGAATTCATTAAGGCTATTACGAAACGCTATCGCGAAGAGGGCATTAATATTCCGTTCCCAATTCGCACGCTCGATTTGCCTGATGATACAAAAATTGAGTTAAGGAAGTGATTGCTTATGATTGTCGATGGCGTAAAGGTAAATTTTGCGGGGATTGACGACCCGACCCGCGAAGAGGCCGCAAATTATCTGGCTTACGTTAGGGAGCGCACGTCAATTCCCGTCAAGTCGATTAACGTCAAAGCTTGCGAAGACGGTATGGTCGATGTCAGCTACACTGCTCGCGGAGAAAAATTTGAGCGTATCAGAAGAATTACTGGGAGATAAAATACCCCGCCGCCGACAAGCCGTTAGAAGTCGACGGAAAGGAGCGCGGTAAAAATCTGGGAAGTCTCTTTGAGATAATCAGAGGTGAAGGCATAAGCCAGCCGCAACGCATAGTTTCTGAAATAATGAAGCCACGAGACCGTGCCACGCAACGGCAAAGCGTGAAAAGATATGCTGAACTGCAGGGCGACTTGCAGAAGTCGAGATAAAAAGCTCGGCGATAACAAATTGTATCTTGTCGGGACAACCGACCGCTGGAATGACGCTAAAAAATCCGAAGAGCACGACAGAGTTAAGCACAACATTTTCAGCTGAAACTTAACGGCATGAAAAAACCTCCTGTGGTAGAATTACTGCAGGAGGTTTGCTTTATAAAATGAACGTGATTATTTTTTAGCTTTGATATAATTTATAAGTCCGCCAGCATTAGCAATTTCCTGGACGAAGCCGGGCAACGGGTGTGCATGGAAAATATCGCCCGTCGTCAAATTTTCAATCGTGCCGGTCGACGTGTCTATTTTCAAAACGTCATTGGCGGAAATTTTTTCAACGTCATCGCCAATCTCAAGGAGCGGCAACCCGATGTTTATTCCATTGCGATAAAAAATCCTAGCGAAACTCGCCGCGATAACGACGGGAATTCCAGATGCCTTTATTGCAACGGGCGCATGTTCGCGACTCGAACCGCAACCAAAATTTTTCCCGCCAACCATTATGTCGCCCGCCTTGACGTTCGAAGCAAAATTTTCGTCAATATCAACCATGCAATGTTTCGCCAACTCGGCAGGGTCGAACGTATTCAGATACCGCGCAGGAATTATAACGTCGGTATCGATATTGTCGCCGTAACGCCAAACTTTACCTTCAATCTTCATTTAAATCACCTCGTCGGGAGTAGAAATTTTTCCAGTGATAGCGGACGCCGCCGCTACGAACGGGCTAGCTAAATAAACTTCGCTGTCAACGTGCCCCATGCGCCCTCTAAAATTCCTGTTGGTCGTCGAAACGCAACGTTCGCCCGCGCTTAAAATTCCCATGTAGCCGCCTAAGCACGGTCCGCACGTCGGACAACTCACAACGCAACCCGCGTCAATAAAAATATCTATCCAGTGGCAATGCATAGCTTCCTTGTAAATTTCCTGACTGCCTGGAATGATTATGCAACGTACGTCGGGATGAACTTTGCGCCCGCGCAGAATTCCCGCCGCAATTCCTAAATCTTCAAGGCGTCCATTTGTGCACGAGCCGATTACAACTTGATTGATTTTAATTTCGCCAAGCTCCTCAACAGGTTTAACATTTTCTGGCAAATGCGGCAGAGCAACGACGGGTTTAAGTTCGCTTAGATTAATTTCGACAGTCGCGCAATATTTAGCGTCAGCGTCGGGGGTGACAGGCTCGAAAGATTTTTTGACGCGGCGCGAAACGTAAAGTTGCGTTGCCTCGTCGAACGGGAAGACGCCTGCCTTTGCTCCAGCCTCAATCGCCATGTTAGAAATTGTCAAGCGGTCAGTCATAGAAAGTTCCGCGACGCCTTCGCCCGTGAACTCCAACGCTTTATAAAGTGCGCCGTCAACGCCAATTTTCCCAATAAGCGTTAAGATAACGTCTTTGCCGCAAATGTTCTTCGGCTTCTTGCCGGTCAAGTGGACGTTAATCGCTTCAGGAACTTTGAACCACGCCTTGCCGGTCGCAAGTCCAACAGCTAAATCAGTCGTGCCAACGCCGGTCGAAAAAGCATTGACTGCTCCATAAGTGCAAGTATGACTGTCCGCGCCGATAATCAGCATGCCGGGTGCAACAATTCCGAATTCCGGCAAGATAACATGTTCAATGCCGACGCGCCCTTGTTCGTAGTAGTGCACGATTTTATTTTTGCGGGCAAAGTCGCGCATAATTTTAGCAAGGTCTGCGCTTTTAATGTCCTTAGCGGGTTGGAAATGGTCGGGAATCAGCGCGATTTTTTCGGGATTGAAAACCGGTCGTCCAATCTTTTCAAACTCCTTGATTGACGGCGGTCCTGTCACGTCGTTTGCCATTACTAAATCCAAATCACAAATGACGAGTTGTCCCGCTTCGACGCTTTCAAGTCCGGCGTGTCGTGCAAGAATTTTTTCGCTCATTGTCATTGCCATTCGTATCACTCTCCTAAAAATTTTATGCGTAACGCCGTTGAATTTCTTTAAGAATTGTCCCCTCTCTTGTCCAATTCAAATTAGCTTTATAAGTCAACTTGTACAAAAAGGTATCGCTAAAAATCTTGTCAAAGGGAAATCTTGAATAAGAATCATGAAGGCGCGGAAACAAATTACTAACGTTGGTATTATTAATCGGAATAGAATCCATTTCCTTTTTCACGGAAGGGATATTTTCGTAAGCAAGAATTATTATAAAATCCATAAGCAAATAATCAATTACGTCATCGTATTCGCGCCAGTATTCATCGTAAAATTCTTTCATAAAAGCTAACAGCGGATTGTGAAGAACTGCTGTCCCTTGAATAAAACCCGCCCATCTGCCAAAAGTTACGTGATGTGCAAAATTATTTCTGTAATTCTTTTCTGTATTAAATCTTTGCGTGAAATAAGGTAGCTCCAAAAGATTTCTATGATTCTCCAGCGGCTCGGTAACTAAAATTGTAGAATCAAGCCACAAGCCGCCGTGCCGTTCCAAAAGATTTATGCGCACAACATCAGAGAAATGAGCCGGAGAAATTTTGCCTGCGCGGAATTTGTCCATAATATGCGGCGCAATGTCGACGTAGTTTGAAAAATTTTTCTCGTCAATGAAAACGATTTTATAGCGTCCGGCGTTTTGCTTGAGCGAATTATAACAGCAACGGACAATCGGCGGCAAATTTTCTTCGCCTTGCAACCAGCAAAAATAAATTTGATATTTCTTCGGCGATACTCGCGGGCAAGTTTTTTCGTTTATGACGGCTTGCGAATATTTTTTTATCAATGCCGAATATTTTTCTTGCAAGAATTCCGTAATTTGTTCAGTCCGCGTGAAAGCTTCGCGTTGCTGTGGCGAAAGATACATATTTGTTATTTGATTCCATTTCACGAAAACCTCGAAGTCTGCTTTAAGTTGTTCCGGCCAAAAATTTTGATTGAGTAGCTGTTGACTTACTTGGAGTTCACCGAACAAAATTAACGATAGCGCGAGATATTGTTTGCGAATAGGATTATTTTCCTGCTGAACCTGCGCTAAAAGTTGTTGAGAAATATTTTTCTCCTCTTCAGCAAATTTCGTCACACGCTGATATTCGCCCGCCAATTTCCAATAGTCAGTATAAAAATCCGTGAACGCAATACGCGACATTGCCTTTGGTGAAAGTCCCAAAAGAGTTTCTGCCATTTGAAACCGCCGGCAAAATAAATCGAAGTCGGAATCCTTTCTAGCGGTCATCACAAGATTTTCTAATTTGTTCAGCCTAGCATTTTTTTCGCGCAGTTCATTTTCAAGCAGTGGAGGGGGCATAGTATCCATAATAAAAATTTCCTCCGATTAACAAAAGGAGCCGAGAGAAGAAAAATTCTTTCTCCCGACTCCAAAGGGTTTACCGTATCAAAATTAATCTTTCGAGAGGTCGGAGCCGTCTTTAAGCCAGCTCATCATGCCGCGCAGTTTTGCGCCGACCTGTTCGATTTGGTGTTCAGCGTGAATTCTGCGCTGTGCAAGGAAGTTAGCGCGTCCCGCCGCTCTGTTCTCGACGAGCCAGTTGCGGGCAAAGGTGCCGTCTTGAATTTCCGCCAACGCCTTTTCCATAGCCTTGCGGACTTCCGGCGTAATGATTTTCGGTCCGGTCGTGTAGTCGCCATATTCGGCGGTGTCGCTAATGGAATAGCGCATTTTCGCCATGCCGCCTTCGTACATTAAATCCACAATTAATTTCATTTCGTGGAAAGTTTCAAAATAGGCTATTTCGGGTTGATAACCTGCCGCGACCAAAACTTCAAAACCATTTTGAATCAAATGAGTTATGCCGCCGCAGAGAACGCATTGTTCGCCGAAAAGATCGGTCTCGGTCTCTTCCTTGAACGTGGTTTGAAGGACGCCTGCGCGGGTGCCGCCGATACCGCGAGCATAAGCAAGCGCAATGTCGAAGCAATGTCCCGAAGCGTCCTGCTCAATCGCGAAGACATCAGGGACGCCGCTACCTTCAACGAAAGTTCTGCGTACCAAATGACCTGGTCCCTTCGGCGCGACCATGAAGCAATCGCAATCAGGGGGCGGAATAATTTGCTTAAAATGGATGTTAAACCCGTGAGCCGCTGCCAGCGCAGAGCCGCTTTTGAGATTGGGCGCGATTTCGTTTTTATAGACGTCCGCCTGTTTCTCGTCAGGTATCAAAAGCATTGTGATGTCAGCGATTTTAACCGCGTCGGCAACGGGCAGAACTTTCAAGCCGGCTTTTTCGGCGCGTGCTTTCGACGGCGACCCGTCATAGAGGCCCACGACGACATTGACGCCGCTGTCACGCAAGTTGAGGGAATGTGCGTGCCCTTGCGAACCGTATCCAATTACGGCGACAGTTTTGCCGTTGAGAATCGAAAAGTCGACGTCCTGATCGTAATAAATTTTCGCCATTGATTTAAAACCTCCAAAAAATAATTCAGCAATAAAGCCAACGATAGTTTATCACTTATTGCCGCCGTTTTCAACAGCTTTTTTCCGCGCCCAAGTTGCTTTTTGACTAGCGGACATTCTTGCAATTGTTTCTGGCGAACGTTTTTTGCCTTTATGGTTTGGCGGTTTACTTCCTATAGCTTTTTGCTTAGCAGACATTCTAGCGCGTGCTTCGTCTGTGTGTTTCACGCCTTTATTATGCGCAGGTCTGCCTCTCAATTTAGCGGAAATTCTATCGCGAGTCTCTTTAGTAGGTGAATGTCCTCTGCCACCGTCACCGCCGTCGGTGATATTGTAGCCATTAGGGGTTTTAGAATTAAGCTCGGCAATCCAAAAAATTTCGTGCTCGTTCAACTGTTCAACGGGGCAAGTTTCGACTACTTCGGCTTTAAAATTTTCCCAACCGTACTTTGCGATAGCGGCGTCGATGCCTGGTCTGCCTCTGCTACTATCACGTTTGTGTTCGGTAATTCTTCTGCCCAGCGTCCGTTTTGTTTTCCCGATATAAATCTTGCCGTCGATTGTGTTCGTGATTTTGTAAATTACGCCCATCGCCGATTGAGTTGCGGGTTGTGGGCTAACCGGTTGACAACCGCCTTGTGAATTGCTATTATCTTCCATATAGAAGAACTTCCTTTGCTGTTTGGTCTGTTTAAACCGCAACCATTATAGCAAAGGAAATTTTTTTATGTCAAGGGCGATTACAGCAAGTTCTTAGCGTAATATTCGTTTGATTGCTGGCAATCGGTTATAGTGTTTTCGCCGCGTTCAAGGGCGATAAGCCCCGTGCGAATAACTTCCAAAATGCCGTAGGGCGCAAGGAGCCGCGTGAAAGCCGTAACCTTTTCGTCGTTGCCGGTTATCTCGAAAATAAGCGTAGTTGGCTGAACGTCGACAACGTGAGCGCGAAAAAGTTCCGCCATTTTCAGAACGTCAAGGCGGGTGCTGTCGTCGGCTGAAACTTTAATCATCGTCATTCCGCGAGTAACTGCGCTTGCCGAATCAAGACGCTGAACCGCTTGCACAATCGGCATTTTTTCCAGTTGCTTTATCATCTGGTCGACAAGGTTGCTGTCGCCGTGAACTACAACTGTTATCCGCGAAAATTCCGGCGATTGCGTTATCCCGACTGATAAACTGTCTATATTAAATTCCCTGCGGCTGAACATACTAGCCACGCGCACCAAAACGCCCGGTTGATTTTCTACGTAGACTGATAAAACGTGTTTCATAAATGCTGGCTCCTTAACTCGTCATGCGCTTAGCGATTGCCATTGCCTCGCTAGTTAGCGTCTGCGCCTGATGAATTTTACTTTCTGCCGCTTTAATCGTCGCGGCGTTCTTATCGTCCATCCATTTAGCATAATCCTGCGCGGCATCTATATAAATGTCGCAAATTTTCATGTAGAGATTATGCAAAGTTTCGGCGTCTTTGGGCACGCGCAACGAGAAAAGCTCTTGCTTGCGCTCTTCCCAATCTTTTTTTAATACGTCAGTTATAAGCGTTTTCAATTCAGAGCGCGTCTTATCCTGTCCCAAATTTCCAACCGCAAGTATCGAGCCGTATTTTTGTTCAGCGTCGCGAATTATCGCTCCGTGACGGGCATTTATTTCGCCCGCCTTCGCTAAATAGTCGTCAAGCAAAAGTCGCCGCGCCTGGACAATCTGCGAGACATATTCTTGAAAATTTTGCACGCGCACAACTTGCCATTTATTATCGTCGTTGCGAGTTAGCGTAATTTGAATTGGGAATTCTTTTCCGAGTTCCGGCTGAAAAACTATCACGTCGGCAAAAGCTTCTTTGCGGTTAGCGTCGTTAAGCTCAATATTTCTAATGTCGCGAACTTCAATATCATTTAGCCCCGTGCGCTGAAGAATTTCGGCGACACCAACATTTTCTTTTAAGTTCAGGTCACCGGTCGCAACGTAAGAATCAATCGCCGACTTTAGACTTAGCATTAAGGGTGCGCGGAGCATTTCGGTAAAAGTTTTGACAGCGTCGCGTGCGTCGGGCGTCATTGAATTATCAAAAGAAGACAGCCCGTTGACAAAGCCCGCGTAACCCGAATCAAGTAAGGTGTCGACATTAACCGCTTGATGAAAGCCCTTAACGTCATGTTCTTTGACTGATTGGGAAACAGCTTTTATCGCCGTTTCAGGACTGTCGCTTTTCATGTGGAAATAGTAATAGCCGCCGCCCGTTACGACGATTGCCAGCGCGGCTATTCCTGCGCCGATTTTCATTTTGAGACTTTTATCCATTTTGTCGCCTCCATAAAGTCTTTTGCTTTTTGATTCTGCCGCACATGAAATTTTCCTGCGAAGTGCTAAAAATTTCTACCATTGAGCACGGCGCGAATTTGCTTGTGAACTTCATGATAGCCTTTGACATTTCTTATAACGACATCGGCGCGAGCGCATCTTTCTTCCCGCGACATTTGCGCATTGATTCTGGCTAAAGCTTCTTCCTTCGTCAATTTATCGCGGCACATAAGCCTGTGTATTTGATATTTTCTAAGCGTGTAGACTACCCAAATTTCGTCGAATAAATGTTCCCAGCCCGCCTCGAATAAAAGCGGAACTTCCATAACGACAAGCCCTGCACCCGCTTCGCAACAATCAACTAAAAATTGTCGCGCATGATTCAAAAGGATTGGGTGCGCAACTGAATTAATCCATTCGCGCTCGTCGGGGTTGTTGAAAATAATTTCGCCGATTGCCTTTTTGTTCAGAAAGCCCGCGTCGTTGAGAATTCTTTCTCCGAAATGCCGAACGTAAATATCAAAGAGCACGCCGCCAGGTTCTGAAAGCCAATGCGTTACTGTGTCAATGTCTAAAGTTATTGCGTTGCAGTAGCGTCTAAGTGATTCCGCAACGGCAGATTTCCCGCACGAAATGCCGCCCGTTAAACCGATTATGTACAAAAGTTTTTCACCGTCCAATTCCTAACTTAGCCATGATAAATTTTTGCTCCGATTCCATTTCTTGCCGTTCTTCGTCGTCAATGTGGTCGTAGCCCAGTAAATGTAATAGCCCGTGCACTTCCAAAAAAATTACTTCGCGCAAAAATGTATGTCCGAATTCTTCCGCCTGAGCTTTCGCCCGCTCCAACGAAATTATCACGTCGCCTAAAATTTCAAAGTCCGCGCCGATAATTTCCGGCTCATCACTTTCACGGAACGCAAAAGATAAAACGTCGGTCGCTCTATCGACGCTGCGAAATTTTTTATTCAGCGCGTGAATATGCTCATCGTCAGTCAGCGTTATGCTAAGTTCGGAATTTTCCACGCCGTAAATTTTTCCGACAACATCAGCAGCACGCAAAATTTCTTCAAGCAAATTTTCTTCGACCGTCAAAGTTTCCGGCTCAAAACTAATCGTCGTATTCATTTTGTCTCCTCGTATTTTGCATAGGCATTTACAATTCGCGAAACTACTTCGTGCCTTACAACGTCCGCCGAATTTAATTCCGCTATGCCGACGCCCTTGACGCCTTTTAAAATTTCTGCCGCTTCGGCAAGTCCCGATTTTACGCCGCGTGGTAAATCAATTTGGCTTAAGTCGCCCGTAACGACCATTCGTGAATTAAATCCTAAGCGTGTCAAGAACATTTTCATTTGATTAGAAGTTGTATTCTGCGCCTCGTCCAAAATTATGAAGGCGTCGTTTAGCGTTCGCCCGCGCATGTACGCTAACGGGGCAATTTCTATCACGCCGCGATTTGAAAATTTCTGGTACATATCCAGCCCTAAAATTTCTTTCAGCGCGTCGTAAAGTGGGCGCAAGTACGGGTCTAATTTTTCCGTCATATCGCCCGGCAAAAATCCTAAACGTTCGCCCGCCTCGACTGCCGGTCGCGTCAAAATTATTTTCCGAACTTCTTTGACACGCAGATAATACGCCGCCAACGCTACCGCTAAAAATGTTTTGCCCGTGCCCGCGACGCCCACGCCAAAAGTTACGACATGCCGGCGCATTGTCTCAATATAATTTTGCTGACCTGCGCTTTTTGCTTGAATGTGCAAGCCGCTTGCCGTTACGATTATTGTTTCTCCAAAACTTTTCTGTTCGTCAATTCTATTCGCCAAGAATCCACCGCCTTTAAAATTTTGTCATATTTTAGCACCTAATGAAGGCGACGCGCAATTTTTTTGCAAACAAAAATAGACGGAAGATAATTCCGCCGGTATAATGCCTTTCGTTGACAAGCGCGGCGCGAGCAGATTATAATTCAAAAAATAGGAAATTGCTCTGCCGTGCAGGTTGGTTAAACAATTCAATCTTACACTGCAGGTTTTTTTCTGTCAATGATTGGAGGGAAATTAAATCTAATGGGCGATAAAAATTTCAGCGCGAGCGATAGGGCGTCAATTCTCGTCGAGGCGTTGCCCTATATCCAGGAATTTCACGGCAAAACGATTGTCATAAAGTACGGCGGAAACGCAATGATTAATGACGAGCTCAAAGCAAGCGTTATGCAGGACGTTGCGCTTATGAAATTCGTTGGAATCAATGTTGCGATAGTTCATGGCGGCGGACCGGAGATTACAGGCTTTTTGAAAAAATTGGGCAAGGAAAGCAAATTTATCAGCGGATTGCGCGTAACTGATGAAGAGACTGTCGAAATTGCGGAAATGGTTCTTGACGGAAAAATAAATTCGGAAATTGTCACGCTGTTAAATCGTCGCGGATTGCGTGCGGTGGGCTTGAGCGGCAAGGATGCCGATTTAATTCGCGCTGAAAAGAAACTGGCGACAGTCTACGAGCAAGGCGAAAAGACTAAAGTCGATATTGGCTATGTCGGCAAGGCTAAGCAGATTAATATTCAGATTGTCAACGATTTAATCAGTCAAGGTTATGTGCCGGTGATTGCGCCTATTGGCGTCGGCGAAGACGGCGAAAGCTATAATATCAATGCCGATTACGTCGCGGCGGATATTGCGGGCGCATTGAAGGCGGAAAAACTTTTGCTCCTCACTGATACCGAAGGCGTTTATAAAAATTTTGAGGACAAGACAAGTTTTATTTCTACGCTTAAAGCCGACGAGGCGCGAGCTTTTATCAAGGACGGAATTATTTCGGGCGGCATGATTCCCAAAGTTGAAGCTTGTTTGCGGGCATTAGACAAGGGCGCAAATAAGGCATACATAATTGACGGTCGGCTGGAGCATTCGATAATTTTGGAGCTGTTCACGGCGGCGGGACTTGGAACCGAAGTTGGATAAAAGAATTTTGAAGGAGTGATTTATTTGACGGAAGAGAAAATCTTTGAGCGGGACGATAAAAATTATCTGCCTGTGTTCAAGCGTTACAAAATCGTTTTAGAGCGCGGCGAGGGCGCGTACCTTTACGACATAAACGGCAAGAAATATATCGACTTCTTAGCGGGAATTGCTGTAAATGTTTTGGGGCATAATTATCCGCCGCTCGTCAAAGCGATTTCGGAGCAAGCCGCCAAAGTTATTCACGTTAGCAATCTTTACTACACACAGCCGCAAGCCGACGCCGCCGCTAAACTTGTTAAACTTAGCGGGCTTGATAGGGCGTTCTTTGCTAATTCCGGCGCGGAGGCTAACGAAGGTGCAATTAAACTTGCTCGCAAATACGCTAAGAAAATTTCGCCCGATAAGACGCAAATTATCACGGCGTGGAATAGTTTTCACGGGCGCACGCTTGCAACTTTAACCGCGACAGGTCAGCCGCATTATCATGAAGGCTTTGAGCCTTTGCCTGGCGGTTTCGATTACGTTCACTTCAACGACGCTGACGAACTTGCCGCGAAAATTTCCGATAAAACCTGCGCGGTTATGCTGGAGACGATTCAGGGCGAAGGCGGCGTTTATCCTCCGAAAAATGATTATCTGAAGAAAGTTCGCGAACTGTGCGATAAATACGGCGCACTTTTGATTCTGGACGAGATTCAATCTGGCATGGGGCGCAGTGGAAAATTTTTCGCCTATGAAAAGTACGGCATTAAGCCCGACATTGTCACTTTGGCGAAAGGCTTAGCGGGCGGCGTTCCGATTGGCGCATTTATTTGCACGGAAGAAGTTGCAAAGGCTTTCAAGCCCGGCGATCACGGCACGACTTTTGGCGGAAATCCTCTGGCATGCGCGGCGGCTAATGTCGTCTTGGACACTGTGCCCGATGAAAAGTTTTTAGCGCACGTCGCAGAAGTCGGAAAATATTTCAAGGAAAAACTTATCGGCTTGCAAAAAAAATATCCCGCGCAGATAAGCGAGATTCGCGGCGAAGGATTGATTTTGGGAGCGCAACTCGACAAGCCGAAAAAATCCGGCGTCGAAATCGTCAATGAGTGCATGAAACGCGGCGCGATTATAAATTGCACAGTCGGAACGGTTCTTAGATTTATCCCGCCGCTGATTATAACCAATGAGCAGGTCGACGAAGTTATAAATATTTTGGATAGTGTTTTGGGGGAATGAATTTTGTTGCAAGGAAAAGATTTACTGTCGATTCACGATTTGAGCACTGACGAAGTTGCCGAAATTCTGGACTTCGCGGAGCAATTAAAAGTTATGCAGAAAACCGGCGTCGAACATAAACTTTTGGAAGGCAAGACGCTTGGCATGATTTTTGAAAAGTCTTCGACGCGGACAAGAGTTTCCTTTGAAGTCGGGATTTTCCAACTCGGCGGCTTAGGGTTGTTCCTGTCTAGCAGAGATTTGCAACTCGGACGCGGCGAACCGATTAAGGATACCGCCCGCGTTTTGTCGCGCTATCTTGACGGCATTATGATTCGCACGTTTGAGCAGGAAAAAGTTGAGGAGCTTGCCAAATTCGCCGATATTCCCGTTATCAACGGCTTGACGGATTTACTTCACCCGTGCCAAGTGCTGACGGATTTATTAACTGTTCGCGAACATAAAGGCAAAAATTTCCGCGCTATCAAGGCGGCTTATGTCGGCGACGGAAATAACATGACTAATTCTTGGCTTTACGGCGCGGCTAAAGTCGGTATGACACTTGCAGTTGCGACGCCCGAAAATTACAAGCCCAATCAGAAAGTTTTCGAGAATGCCCTTGCCGACGCTGAAGAAACCGGCGCGAAACTTTCTTGGACGCAAGACCCCGCTGAAGCTGTTAAGGACGCTGACGTTGTCATTACTGACACTTGGGCGAGCATGGGGCAAGAGGCTGAACACGACGCCCGCAAGAAAATTTTCGCGCCCTATCAAGTCAATAAAAAACTCCTGCGCGGCGCAAGCAAGAATGTTATAGCTATGCATTGCTTGCCGGCTTATCGTGGCGAAGAAATTACCGACGATGTTTTTGAGGACAACGCGCATGTTATCTTCGACGAGGCAGAAAATAGACTTCATACGCAAAAGGCGATTATGGCTCTGACTATGGGCTGATTAAAAATTGAACCCTTTATAAATTGAGTCCGGCTCTGAAAAATGAGTCGGGCTTTTTTTTATAACAACGAGCTGATAAGATTTACAGTGCCGTCAATAAAGCCGTCAGCTTGCGAACCTTCCATAAAGTTTAAAAGTTCGTCGGTGAGGGCATTTACCGTCAAAAAATAATCAGCCTCTTGCGCAATCGAATTAATTTTCTGCTCGAGTTGGTCGCCCGTCAAGCCGATGGCAAATTTCCTCTCGTCGAAGTCACGACAATAATTCACCAGGCAATTATAATGAATGTTATAGCGGTTTTCGTAAAGCAAATGGACGAAATATTTACAAAGTCCGGCTTGCAACGGCGTAAAGGTGTTGAAATTCAAATTAGCGCGCCGCTCGACTTCGTTAAGATTATATGACGACCAATTTTCCAGCGCGGCGACGTTTCGGAAATTCGTTTTGTGTTCAAGGTCGCTGATTGCACGAATAGAAATTGTCCGCATAACTTCGACGTAAGGCAGGTTGAAATAACTTTTGGTCGCTTCGTCGCAAAAGTTGCGCTCAAAGCCGGTCAAGTCGCCGCAAGGATTATATTCCTTATGACGCAAATTTTTTATTGCTTCATGCATTTTAATCACTCCTTCGTTTCGTAAATCTCGTTCAAAAGTTTTTCGAGTTTTTTCTTGCTCATCTGCGCTAATGAACGGCTTGCAAAAATATTCGGCATTGCCGCGCCTATCGAGATTGCTAAAATTATCAAGAGTGCGTCGACGCCCGATTGAATCGCCGACAAAAGTTCTTCCAACGAAATTATGCGAATATTTATAAGCGCGAAAAGTAATCGATAGATTAAAACGCCTGGTACTAGCGGAATTACTGCTGGAACGACTAAAACTAGCGACGGTGTGTGTAGCCAATGAATTGCTTTCATTGCGATTAAGCTAACTAAAGTCGCGCCCGCCAAAGTTCCGACCGGCGAGCTAAGCCCTAAACCGAAGATAAAGAAATTTCTTGTGCAAACGCAAATTGCTCCGCCGCAAGCCGCCGCAAATAATAATCTGGGTGGCAGGTTGAAAAAAATTGCGAAACTCGCCGCGCCGATTGCTGCCGCCAACATAAATACGCCGTAATCACTGTCGGGGAGCATGTGCAGGTTAGTAAAAGAATCAAAATCCGCCATACCTATTGCAAAAACTATTCCGAAAGTCATTGCGCCGATAATTATCGCCGTGTGCAGAAATCGTGCCGCACCGCTGATTAAATAAGTGTTCATCATATCGCTAAGCCCGTTAATCATTGGTATTCCGGGCACTAGGAATAAAGCGGCGGCAATAAGCGGGTGCCAAGGGGTTGTCGTGGGCAAAAGGTGCGTAAAATAAGCGCAAATCGTCGCAGAAAACGCCGCGAAAGTCATTGAGACGTAGGGATTGATTCCGAAACGTTCAGCGCATTGCATTTGAACGATTTTGCCGATAATCGCGCTGATAGCGGTATAAATTGCGGCGTTGAAGTCGCAACCAAACAACGTACAAAACGCGCCGCAACCTCCGCCCGCCGATAAAATTGTCAGCCAATGCGGATAGCGCGGACGTTTGCTGACGGCTTCCAATTCGCCTTTGAATTCGTCAAGCGTATAATGGTCGCGCAATGCCCGCCAAGTTAAGCGACTAACCGCAGAAATTATCCGCATATTAACCGCATGTTTAACGCATTTGCGAAATGAAGTGTGCGAGTGGTGCTCGTCGCTGATATTTAGCATTAAAGTCGTGTACATGATGTGCAAATGAAATTTTTCGGCAGAAATTCCCATGTAAGCCGCAACGCGTTTCATATCGCGAACAATTTGTGCGGTGTCGGCTCCGTTTTCCATTAAAAGTTGACCGACCGTCAAGAGAAGTTCTGCCTTCTGCCCGATTTCAGCGAAAGCTTCGCGCAAAAGTTCGCGTTGCTCCTCGTAATAAGTTTTGAAATCATCTTGCATAAAAAATCCCCTCTCTCATTAATTATATCATACACGGGAGAATTTTTTAAAGTATTGAAGTTATATCTTTCCAAGAAAAAAATTTCATTGCGCATTAATCGGCGTTGTAGTATATTGACGGGCGAAAAATGAAATTTGAAGGGAGAAAACTTTTTGTGAGGACGAACAGCTTAATCAAGTTGCTAATTTGTCTAGCGGCAATCGTGACAATTTTTGTAGTATTTATCCGACCGCTAGCGCATTCAATAAGACAAGGGCTTGACTTGCAAGGCGGCACGCACGTCGTACTGCAAGCGGAGGATACGGAAATTGCACAAGTCAACGAAGACGCAATGCAGCGCGTCGTTTCGATAATGGAGCGGCGCATAAATGAATTGGGCTTGACTGAACCGATAATTCAGCGCGAGGGCGAACGCCGCGTTATTATCGAATTGCCTGGCATAAAAGACCCCGACAAGGCGATTGCGACTATCGGCAAGACCGCAATGCTTGAGTTCAAAGACGAGGAAGGCAATACCCTTTTGACGGGTACCGACTTAAAAGACGCGCAAGCCGCTATGAATCAAAATAACGGTCAAAGCGTCGTCAACCTTGAATTCAGCGACGAGGGCGCACAGAAATTTGCAGACGCGACTTTAGAAAATGTCGGGCGCACAATCGCGATTTTGCTTGACGGAGAAATTTTAACCAATCCGGTTGTACGCGAGCCGATTTTAGGCGGCAAAGCAGAAATTTCAGGTCAGCGCGACTTGGAAGAGGCGCAACATTTAGCGGTACTTTTGCGGAGCGGCGCATTGCCCGTTAAAGTCAACATAATCGAAACGCGCACGGTTGGTCCTTCGCTCGGACAAGATTCAAAAGATAAATCAGAATTCGCGTTCGTAATCGGAATCGCGGCGGTGTTAGCTTTCATGCTGTTATTCTACCGCTTGCCGGGCTTTATCGCGGATATAAGTTTAATGGCGTATACAATGATGTTGCTTGGCACGTTGAAAGGGCTTGACGCAACATTGACACTGCCGGGCGTGGCGGGAATAATTTTATCAATCGGTATGGCGGTCGACGCGAACGTTTTAATCTTCGAGCACTTCAAGGAGGAATTCAGGCTGGGAAAATCAATTCGTCTGGCAATGGACGCGGGCTTTAAACGCGCCTTCACAACAATTTTCGACTCAAATATCACAACGATAATAGCGGCGGGCGTCCTTTTCCTATTCGGCACGGGCACAATTCGCGGCTTTGCGATAACTTTAGGGCTAGGCGTCCTGCTTAGCATGTTCACGGCGATAACTTTAACGCAATTCATGCTAAAACTTTTAGTCAACGCTAAAGTCATAGAAAGTCCTTCAGCTTATGGCGCAAATGGCTTTGTCCTATTCGACGTTGCAGCGGAAAAGGCGGTGAAGAAATAATGCCGAGCTTTGACATTGCCGGACGCGGCAAAATGTGGTTTATAATTTCGCTTTTGATTATTATTCCTGGCTTAATTTCTATGGCGACGCGCGGCTTTAACTTCGGGATTGATTTCACGGGCGGCACGATTATCGATTTAAAATTTGAACAGCCGGTCGGGATTGCGCAAGTGCGCGAGAGTTTAAAACCGTTCGGGCTTGACGGCGCGACAATTCAGCTTTCCGGCGAAAGTTCCGACGTTGCGACTTCGACGGACGTTATGATTCGCACGATTGATTTAGAAGAAGTTCAGCGCAAAGAAGTTATGTCGGCAATTCGCGACAAGGTCGGAGCTTATGAAGTTCTGCGCGAGGAAAAAGTTGGCGCAACAATCGGCGGCGAACTAATTTTGAACGCGGTACTTGCGCTAGTTATTTCATGGGTACTGATAATTTTATATGTCGCCTACCGCTTTGAATTCCGCTTTGGTATTGCGGCGGTCGCGGCTTTGGTTCATGACATTTTGATTGTCTTAGCGTTCTTTTCGTTTACTCAGCGGCAAGTTGATTCTTCGTTCGTTGCGGCGTTGCTGACGGTCGTCGGCTACTCGATTAACGACACGATTGTTATTTTCGACAGGATACGCGAAAATTTGAAGTTGCACTTCAGGCGCGGCGGCGACGTTGTTAATCTCGTCAATCGCTCAATCTATCAGACTTTAACGCGCTCACTTTATACGGTCTTCACGTGCTTATTTACGACGTTTGCGCTATTCTTTTTTGGCGGCGAGACGACGAAAGATTTTGCCTTCGCGCTAATCGTCGGCTTTATGAGCGGCTGTTACTCGTCAATTTTCATTGCGGGACCGCTTTGGCTTGAGCTTAGGAAATTCGGCGGCAAAACTTCTTCAAGCAAATAGGAGGTCTGACTATGCTGGAAGATTTATCGAAAAGATTGTACGTCGAAAATGCGGAGGCTTGGAAAGAAGCTTTAATCCAAAAAAGATTTGTCGACGCCAAACTTGAGGTTAAAGTCGTTGAGCGCGGAATTATTCTGCCGTCACGCAAAATTAAATTCGGAACATTTCAAGGCGGCGTTTGCGATGAAAATTTAAATTTTGTCGCGGGTAATAAGCGCAAATACGCCGAGCGCGGCGGTTTTAATACCATTGAATCCGCTTACGAAGTCGCCAGAGAAGATATTATTCAGCTAGATGAAGACGTAATTTTTGGCGGCTTATTGGCGGAACACTTCGGACACTTTTTGACGGAATCCTTATGCCGGCTATGGTACGTCATACAGCACCCCGAATTGAAATCGAAAGTTTTATTTGTGACGACTTTAAAAGACGGAGACCACCGCAAATACACTAATAAAATTTTGGAACTGGCAGGCGTTGCCCCAGAGCGAATCGTTTACGTCGGTAAGCCTATGCAATGCCGCTCAATCACAATTCCGGAGCAAGCCCAATACGATTGGACGAGAATGCATAAGGAATTTTTGTTGCCCTATCAAGAAATAAAATCGCACGTGACGCCGAATAACCGCAAGAAATTATATTTGACGCGGACGGGCTTTGAATTTACTAAAAAACATGGCAACGTTCATTGCTTCAACGAGAAATATTTTGAGGATTTTTTTTCGGCGCGAGGCTTTGAAGTCGTTTCGATAGAAAAATTAGAGGCGCAAGAGCAAATTTCCTTAATCATGGGCGCAGACGAAATCGCCGCAAATATCGGAACGCTGACTCATTGGGCGTTATTCTGCAAGCTAGGAGCAAAATTTATCATGCTCAATCGTACAAGTAGCTTTGTAACGAAAATTCAAGCCGTAATTAATAATGTTTCCGACGCAGATTGGTATATTGTCGACGGCTCGAAAAATTATCTGTTTGCAGACAGGACGCATGGCGTTTGCATGTTCGGCGCGAATAAATATTGGAAAGTTTTTGTGGCGCATTATTTCGGCGAGCGGCTAGACGAAAACCAAGCTGATAAATATTTCAATGAGGCTTTGCCCGATTACATAAATTTTTGGCTCAAGAAATATTCCAAATCAAATGAGCAAGTCGCTGATTCAATTAAAAATGTTTGTAGCCGAATCGCCGCGCTTGAACGCGAAATGGAAAATAATCGCTCTCTGTCGATTATTTATCAAACTCATGTTGCTTTAAAGGGCTGGGGCGAATGGAAAAAGGAAAATCAGCTGAGCAACAACCTAGAACAAAATTTAGATATTCAAGCAATAAGAATTAGCTTCACGCAACCTTTTTACGAAATTTATTATTCGGTTTACTACAACGATAAAGAAGGCTGGTCGGAAGAAGTTTCAAGAGGTCAAATTGCGGGTACAACCGGCAAAGCTAAGGCGATAACGGGCGTTAAAATTTGGCTCAATGAATTTAGCGCGAAAATATTTAACGTTTTTTATCGCGTCCATAAATTTGACGGTGAGTGGACTTCTTGGGCGAAAAATGGCGAGGAAATTCTTTCTGGTGGCATCAAATTAAATTCCATTCAAATAAAATTGGAAGATAGATTCAGAATGAATTTGCCAACGTCGTAAAATCCGCTTTAACGCAAAAATCCCCGACGTTTTATCGGGGATAATTTTTTTGCCAAGCGCGAAATAAAAAGTGTGCTCGATTTAAGCATAAATGAAGGTTTTATATTGTTATTGTCTGTGTTATAATTTTGACTGCTTTTAATCGGCAATTTTCGGAGGCGATTTAATTTCAGTTTAGCTAATTGTTTGAAGGATGTTTTATTATGAATCAAACGACAAATATAATAAGCGACAAAAGACGCGCTACTATCAAAAAGCTTTTATTTTATGCGATGGTAATTGCATTCTTCGTCGGCGTTGTCCTGCTTTATTACAACATGCTTTATAATCAAACCCGCGAAAGTATTATTAAAAACGGACAGGCCGCCGCCATACAGTCAAAAAATTATCTTAGCGATTACCTTTCAACAAGTATCGACGCTATCAAGCTAACGGCGTACACGATAGACGGCATGATAGAAACTAACAGAACTAATAAAGAAATTCTCGATTATTTAGTTGGACAATCTACCGCCGTTACAAGCACAGTTTTTGAAAACACGACCGGACTTTATGGTTACGTAAATGGCGAATATCTCGACGGCGCGGGCTGGGTTCCAGACGCAAGCTTTGTTCCGACAAAACGCCCTTGGTATACAAAGACGTTAGAAAATAAAGGAAATGTTACGCTTATCGACCCGTACCTTGACGCCCAAACCAGACAAATTACCATGACAATTTCTAAAAGTCTCGTCGACGGAAAAAGCGTTGTCGCTATGGATATTGTTCTTGACCAAGTGCAAAATATTATAGAAAAATCCGTAGAGTTGGGCGATTCCGATTATGAATTCATATTGGATAGCCGAAATATGGTCGTCGCTCACTCGGAGAGAACTGAAATCGGAAAGAATTACAATGACGAAAAAGACAGCTTTTGGGGTATGATTTTAGCCAATGCCAAAACCGCTAATGATGATTTTTTTGAATTCGACTATGAAGGCGCGCACTATATCATTTACGCGGAGAAAGTCGAAAACGATTGGCGATGCTTGACCGTGAAAAATGCGACGGAAATTTTTACGCCCTTGAAAATTCTTCTGGCAATAACGATAGCTGTTGTGGTTATTATCGTGCTGATTCTCTCCTACATTCTTAACAAATCAAATCAGCGATACAGTATGGCAAAAGAATTAAATGACCAGCTGTCGTCGCTGTCGAATATTTATTTGTCCGTTTACGACATTGACATTATAGAAGACACTTTCAAGGAAATAAAGTCGACGAATTTTATATCCGGCGAGCTGTCGAAGAAAAATTACAAAAGCGCAAGTGCTATGATAGAAGCGATTATGCGCCAAACCGTAAATAAAATTTCTCTGGACGATACGCTTAGATTTATTAACCTTGACACTTTGAACGAACGCTTAAAGGATTCTTATACCGTAGCGATTGAATATCAGAACATAGAGCAGAAATGGCGCAGAGTTCGCTTTATCGCGTCACAACGCTTGAAAAATGGCACCGTCTCCAACGTACTTTGGCTCACGGAAGATATTGACAAGGAAAAGAAAGAACGCGACGCGCTGATAAATCTTTCTGAACGCGCCTTTGCCGCAAGCGAAGCAAAATCTTCTTTCCTCTCTAATATGTCACATGAAATTCGCACGCCTATAAATGCTATTCTGGGCATGAATGAAATTATTCTTCGCGAGTGCGACGACAAGGAAATTATATCGTATGCGCAAAGTATTAAAGCCGCTGGCAGTACGCTTTTGGGGCTGATTAACGATATTCTTGACTTTTCAAAGATTGAAGCCGGAAAAATAGAAATTATCCCTGTGGACTATGACCTTTCGTCGCTGATTAACGATTTGGTTAATATGATTCACATTAAAGCAGATGACAAAGGGCTTGCCTTATCGCTCGATTTCGATAGGGGCTTGCCCAAAATGCTTCATGGCGATGAAGTTCGCGTCAAGCAGGTTATCACCAACATTTTAACCAACGCCGTAAAATATACCGAAAGGGGCAGTGTCACTTTCTCCATAGGTTTTAAGCGCATTGACGACGAGCCGGACAGCGTTATTCTTCTCTTCTCAATCAAGGATACGGGCATTGGCATTAAGCCGGAAGATATAGAAAAGCTTTTCACGGAATTTGAGCGCATTGAAGAGGAACGCAACCGCCGCATTGAGGGAACTGGTCTTGGTATGGCGATAACTAAAAATCTTTTGCGCCTGATGAATAGTAGCCTTAAAGTTGAAAGCATTTACGGCTTAGGCTCGAAATTTTCCTTTGAACTTAAACAGAAAGTTATCAAATGGGAGCCGCTTGGCGATTATGAAGCGTCATACAAAGCGGGGCTGAAGGATAGAAAAAAATATAAGGAGAAATTCACCGCACCAAAGGCGCAAGTCCTCGTAGTCGACGATAACGAAATGAATCTCATGGTTTTTAAAAATCTCCTGAAGCAAACGAAAATGAAAATCGATACGGCGATTAGTGGCAACGAAGGACTTGTTTTAACTCAAGGCAATTCCTACGATATTATATTTCTCGACCACATGATGCCCGATAAGGACGGTATAGAAACGCTAAAGGAATTGAGAGCGCAGACGGAAAATCCTAATTGCCATACGATTACCGTTTGCCTGACTGCGAACGCTATTTCCGGCGCGAGAGAAAAATATATTGCTGAGGGCTTTGATAATTATCTGACTAAGCCAATTAACCCCGACAAACTCGAAGAAATGTTGCTGGAATATTTGCCGAAGGAAAAGTTGAAAGGCTCTTCCGAAAATATCGTTGAAGTGACGACGCCAAATGAATCTTCGCAGACCGATTATAAATACATGAATATTGCTAAGGGTTTAGAATACAGCACGGGCGAAGATATGTTTAGGGGCGTCTTGGAGTTATTCTGCAATCTCAAGGACAAGAACAAAGATAAAATTCAAAAGGCATTCGAGGACGCCGATTGGAAAAATTATACTGTTTTCGTTCATTCGCTTAAATCAACTGCGCGGTCTATCGGCGGGGAACAAGTCGGGAAAATTGCGAGGGAACTCGAAATGGCTGGCAACGTCCTAAGAAATAATAATTCTTCCGAAGCGGATAAACACGATGCCGAAAATTTTATAAAAAGTCATCACGCCGAAGCTATGGAACTTTATGATAAACTCGTCGAAGAAGGCAAACGCTATCTAAATTCGTGATAACAACTTGCCTGTATTGTCGCAGGGATTTTTTTTTGTTATCATCAAGAAAACTTTTGGGGGGAGAAAATTTTGTCAGACGAAAAGAAATTTGCGTTTATAACGTGCGTGAATAGTGATTGGTGGTATTCTGAATGTCTTTTGTATCTTCAGCATTTGAAAATTCCTGCGGGAATGTCGGTTGAGTTTATCGACGTGCGCGGCGCAAGTTCAATGACGCAAGGTTACAATCACGCTATGAAAAAATCCGACGCTAAGTACAAAATTTATCTTCATCAAGATACTTTGGTCGTGAATAAAAATCTGATTGCCGATTTGCTGAAAATTTTCGCGGATAAATCTATTGGCGTAGTTGGAATGATAGGTTGCATGAATTTGCCGGCGACGGGCGTTTGGTGGGACGGCTTGCGGACTTACGGTCGTGTTTTGCATGCATGCGAGCCGGAAAGCGTCGTTGATTCTGAGTGCGACGAACCGGAAAGCGATTATCAAGAAGTTGAATCGGTTGACGGCTTTTTTTTGGCGACGCAGTACGATTTAGAGTGGCGCGAGGATTTATTTGACGGCTGGCATTTGTATGATACGTCGCTTTGCAAGGAAATGGGGCGCGCAGGTTATAAAGTTGTTGTGCCGAATCAGGAAAAAGATTTTTGGTGCATACACTGCCCGAAAGAAAAGCCGCTTGACCCGAAATATCGCCGCTACCAGAAAATTTTCCTGCGCGAATACGGCGCGGAACTTAATCCAGAGGTATAAAAATGGAAGATATTAAACCGAGTTTATTAGAACTGATTGACGCCGATGATTTTTTCAAAAAAATTTTAGTCGTTGAGAGCGTCGATTATCTTAAACCGTTGCGCGAAAAATTTCCTGCGGCGGAGATTTATTTCGTAACGACGAACGAAGATTTAACTTTCCCCGACGTGAAAACTTTCCTGCTTGACTACCGCGAAGAACGCTTGCCATTTGCGGAAAAATTTTTCGATTTAATCATTGGCGACTTAACGCTTGAGGTCGTGACGAATCCGCAAGACATAGCGGCGGGCTTTTCGACGTATTTAAAGCAGACGGGCATTTGGCTGACGAGTTTTAGAAATATACGGCACTGGAAAGTTTTAGAAAAGCTAATGCGCGGCGTTTTCGGCGGAATCGTATCGAGATTGTACACGAACACAGAATTTATACGGCTATTGGCGGCGTCGTTCTACAAAGATTTTCGGATGTTCCCGCTTAAAAAAAATGCGCCGCCCGAACTTTTAGAGCGGCTAATAACTTGCGGTTTCGACAACTTCAACGACGACTTGCAAACGGAATTTTGGCTAGTGCGTGCGTCGCGGTCAATGCCGGAACTTGCGCTTTTGAAGTCAATGTTCACTGAAAAAATTCGCGCAGATTTATCGCGAATACTCCATAGAATCGAATACGACATTGACACGGAAGAGAGCGTCAAAACTTTTTGGCGGCTCTTCGACGCGGCAGGAATTTTCACTGATTATGCGGCGGCGTTTATTCGTTCGGTCGTGATTCACAGGGAAAATTTTTATCGCAACATGCGGAAATTTTCTGCGCGGACGGAGCTTGAAGAAATAATCGCCGAGTGCGAATCGCTTTATGATTTAGAATTCAATGACTTTTTCAATCGCTAATCAAAGCAAAATGTTCACGATACTTTGAAAAATGCCGAAGATAAAACGTTGCAACGGGACGAAGACATAATGCAAAATCGGCGTCGCAATGATAATGATAAGGAAAATAAAGCCATAGCGTTCGAGGCTTTCATAAGTGCGCGCCAATTCGTAAGGCAAAAGATTTCTGAGGATATGCGAGCCGTCAAGCGGCGGGATTGGTAGCATATTGAAGATTGCGAAGTTGATATTATAAACGATAATTAGGTTGAATACGACGAGTAGCCCTTCGGACAGTGGAAAATCAAATTTCGCGAGCAAAACTAGAATAATTAGCGCAAGGAAGGAAACAATTAAATTCGACGCGGGACCAGCGAGCGAAACTAAAATATCATCGCGGCGCGGGTTAGAAAAATTCATAGGGTTTATCTGAACGGGTTTAGCCCAGCCGAAATGGACGAGGAAAAGCATTAAAAGCCCAATCGGGTCGACGTGGGCGGCGGGATTGAGCGTCAAACGCCCCTGCATACGCGGAGTATAATCGCCGAGCGCGTAAGCAACGCGGGCGTGCGAATATTCATGAATCACCATAGCAATAACAATACCGGGCAAACCCGCAATTAAATTCATAAGGAATCCGCCAATATCATCAAACATTAAATCGCCTCCGAGTCATTTAAAAATTCGCTCACGATAAATCGCGGGCGTTTTTTGGTCTCAAGATAAATTTTCCCGACGTATTCGCCGACAATGCCGATTGATAAGAGAATTAGCCCGCCGATAAACCAAAGCGAAGCCAACATACTCGCCCAACCGCGAACAGTATCGCCGAAAAAATATTCATACAGCGTCCAAAGTATAACTAGAAAACTAATTGAGGACATTGCGACGCCTAAACTTGTAATCATGCGAATTGGCTCGACCGTCAGCGAAGTTATTCCTTGAAACGCGAAGAAAAGCATTTTTTTGAGCGGATATTTGCTTTCGCCGGCGAAACGTTCTGCCCGTTCGTAAAAAACTTTCGCAGAAGGATAACCAATCATCGGAACAAGCCCGCGCAGAAATAAATTCACTTCGCCGAATTGCTCCAAACCATTTAAAGCGCGACGGCTCATCAAACGATAATCAGCGTGATTGTCCACAACGTCCGCACCTAAAAATCGTATCAGCTTATAAAAACTTTCCGCCGTGAACCGTTTAAAAAAAGTATCGGTCTCGCGCTTACTCCGCACGCCGTAAACAACGTCGAAACCGGATTTATATTTGCTAATCATCTCGTCGACGGCGTTTATATCGTCTTGTAAGTCGGCGTCCATAGAAATTACCATGTCCGCGCAGTTTTTTACAGTCATAAGCCCCGCAAGCAATGCGTTTTGATGTCCGCGATTGCGAGAAAGATTTATTCCCGAAAAAATCTTGTCTTGCGCGTGCAATTCGCGAATTATTTCCCACGTCGAATCTTTCGAGCCGTCATTTACAAAAACTATGCGACTTTTTTCCGAAATATTCTTCGCCGCAATCAGCATTTGCAATTTTTCGCGCAATCTTTTAGCGGTTTCGCGCAAAACTTCCTGCTCATTATAGCACGGAATCACAATGTATAAAGTATCGTCCATAAAATCAATCCTTAAAGTGTTCGCGCTTGTATTCTTCAAAGCGATTTTTAAACAAATTATCTTTATCCGGATATTTTTTAGCGAAAAATTCTTCTACAAAATCAATATCCGACTTCTCAAGCGGCGAAATTTTTTCGTAAAGCTTAAAAGTCACGGACGGGACGCCATCTCCCCCTAGCGAAAAACTTTTCTCCGATATTTTCTTAAAATGCCTTGAAAGCGGCGATGAATTTTCAATCCATTTGGCAGGCATAACGACGATTGATTGGTCTTGGGCTTGCAAATGAAGTTGAATCGGGCTTGTAATGATAATATAATCCGCGTCGAAAAAATGCGGTGCGAATCCGTCTTTAGCGTCAACGTCAGCGGTATTCATGAGGCTCGGCAGTGCGTTTTCATTCTCTGGAAAGTAAATCTTCGTCAAAATATGTCCGTTATACGAGGCACCGCTCGCCAAAAGATAAATTTTCTTGTCCGTGCCCTTCGTCAAATTGTTCATATCGTCGACGAATTTTTTTAGGTCGTCAATGTCGTGGCGGACGGGCATAGGATAAGCAAATTGGAAAAGCGGCGGGAGATTTAGCGTTGCGGAATAAGCTTGGCAGAAATTGAAGGCTAGGACGAAAACTAAAGCCGCGCCGATTAATTTTTTCCGCGATAGCGCGAAGGAAATTAGCATAGCGATAAAAATTGCTAGCGGCAAAATGATTGTGTAGAAATGTTGCCTGTCCATTACCTGCACGCGACAAATTAAAATTGCCGGAATCAAAGCCCACGTCAAGAAAAATGCCGCGAACGGGAAAAATTTTTTATTAGCGAAACTGATTGCCGCGCCGATAAGAAAAAGCGCGTAAATTATTAAGCCCAGATACGCCACATGGGCAAGAATTCTTTCCGGAAAGGTGAAACCTTGCTGATAAGCTACGTAAGCCGTTCCAATGTCGTAAGTCAGCGCGTGCTTAATGAACGTGAAAAATAGCGGCAACGTCATAATCAGTCCGAACGCGCCGATATATAGAAATTTCTTGCAAAGCAGTATAAAATCTCGTTGAAGTGAGCGTTCCTGCGCGCTCGAAATGATTAGATAGACTGTGTAGCCGAGAAAAAGTCCTAAAATCATATAAACTGCCGTCCGTGCCTGAAAAACGGCGAAGACACATAGCGCGGCGATATAAATTAGGCGGTCGCGTTGCAGTTGCGCTTTGTCCAAACTCAAAAGCATTGCTAAAAGGATTGAGCCGGGTAAAAGGATTGAGATATTCGCGTAGCCGATGAAAATTGGGATTTCGGCTATCGGCAGGAGCATAATAATTGCCATAATCGCCGAGCAGGGGAAATTTTTGACGCCGGACTTTTCTAAAATGGTTCTGAAGGTCGCCGCCGCTAAAAAAATTCCAAGCAAGCCGAACATTAGCCAGACATAAAGTTCATAGCCTAAAAAACTTTTGCTGAAAATGTACATGGGCAAAGCTATCAGCATTGGCAGAAATTTATTGTAGTCCGCGTGATTTATCGAGGCGCGTAAATCTTTCAAAGCTTGGTGCGGGTCGGCGAAAGTCATATTTGCGCATTCTACAGCCGGTTCCCACGTCTCCAACGAATCCCAGAAATAAATTGTTTGCTGAGAATTTATCATTAAGGCAATAAAGCCCGTTCCAATCACTGCGACAACTAAAATTCTCGGCAAGTCGCTTAGCAACTCGTCGAGAAAATTTACCTTGCAAAATTTCAGACAGCGGAATAATACGCCGTAATAGCCGCACAATAAAAGCAAGCAGAGAATCACGCCCGCAAATGTCGGGAAAATTTTTCCGATAAAACACGTAAGCACGACGAGACAAATAAACGCTAGCAAAACTTGCGCGGCTTTATTATCGCGAATAAAATTTATGGCGAAACTTTTCATTATGGCGACTCCGATTATTTCTTATGAAAAACTTGCTTAGCCAACAGCAGAATTGATACGGCGGATTTTGCGTCGAAAATTTTACCGCTCTCAACCATTTGCAACGCGGCAGTCAGCGGAATTTTAACGGCATTGATAAATTCGTCGGAATCGGGATGAATTTTGCCGGGCGTCAAATCGCTAGCGGCGTAAAGGTGAATATATTCGTTAGAAAAGCCGACCGTCGTAGCAATCGTCGTGAGTTTCCAAAATTTGCCCGCAGTGTAGCCGGTTTCCTCCGAAAGTTCGCGCTTAGCGCATTCGATAGGGTCTTCGCCGATTTTATCGAGCTTGCCGGCGGGAACTTCGAGAGTAACTTTGCCGACAGGATAGCGGAACTGGCGCACGAGAATAATTTGATTGTCGGGCAAAAGCGGAATAATTGCCGAAGCTCCAGGATGTTCAATCCATTCGCGCACAGCTTTATGACCGTTAGGCAATTCGACTTCATCTTTGCGCACATGCAATAGGACGCCGTCAAATATCGGTTCGCTTGAAATTTTCTTCTCGACCAAATTTTTATCTTCGTTATCAATCAGCATTTTAATTCGCTCCTTTGTAAATTGTAAAACCGATTATAACATAAGCGACGCAAGGCGCAACTTGAAATGTAAAAAATCATTTGATATACTGCAAAAAAAGGAGGAATTTTTCATGAAGATAACTAAGGACATGAACATAATCGAAGTCGTTCAGCGTTACCCTGATACGATGATGGTTTTCATGTATGCGGGCATGGGTTGTTTTGGCTGTCACGCGGCGCAGTTTGAAAATATTGAGGAAGGCGCATTGGTGCACGGCATTGACCCTGACAAATTGGTTGAGGCTCTGAACGAAATCGCGGATGCCTCTGACGAGGCGGAAGCTGAACTTAAAGGCGTCGCGACTTCTCCGCGCTAAATATTGGAGGGCGTCATGAAAATTTCGGCAGATGCACTTGACAGAGCACGAAAAGTTAAGCTAATAATATTCGACGTGGACGGCGTCTTGACTGATGGCAGATTGCAAATCGGCGAGAACGGCGAAATTTTTAAATCGTTTCATAGCCGCGACGGTTTCGGTATAACTCTTGCGCAATCTTGCGGACTTAAGACGGCAATAATCACGGGCAGGACTTCGGGCATAATTAATCGTCGCGTTGCCGAGTTGAAAATAAATTTTGCCATGCAAGGACAACTTAATAAGCGCAATGCTTACAAAAAAGTTAAGGAGCAATTCGGCTTGACGGACGAGGAAATTTGCTACATTGCTGACGATGTGGTTGATTTGCCGGTTTTCGTGCAAGTCGGATTCAAAGCGGCAGTTGCTGATGCCGCGCCGGAAGTTATCGAACGAGCGCATTTTGTCTCGAATAATTTCGGCGGACGCGGAGCCGCTCGCGAAGTCATAGAATTTATTTTGAAGGCGCAAGGTTTATGGCAGGAAATTATTGCACGATACACCACGCCCGAACTTGACGACGAAATTTCGACTTCGCTTAATCAATAAAATTTCTGGAGGATAAAATGCTTTATAAAACGCTGATGTTGATGAGCAAAATAATATGCCTCTTGCCCTACGACGTGCTTTTATTTTTAGGGCGAGTGTTCGGAAATTTATATTATTTGCTTGTCAAAAAGCAGCGAGAACGAGCAGTAGCACAGATGATGCCCGCGCTTAACGTCTCGGAAAAAGAAGCGCGAAAATTAGTTCGGGCGTCGTTCGTGAATTTAGCGCGAAATATGCTAGACATTTTCTACATGCCCAATCTTAACGAAAAAAATTTATCAGAGTACATAGAGATAGACCACCTAGAAAGAATGCGGGCAGCACTTTTGGGCGGACAAGGCGTCGTAGTTTTGACTGGGCACGTCGGAACGTGGGAGTGGTTAAGCGCGGCATTTTCTCTGAACGGAATGCCCGTCACCGCGATAGCTAAACTGCAACCCAATGCGGAATATTCGCGGGCATTAGACGATTTGCGGGCGACAATTCATGTAGAAATTTTCAATCGCGGGACAAACGAATTAAGAGCGGCAGGACGCGCCCTAAAGGAAGGAAAAATTTTGGGCTTCCTTGCCGACCAAGACGCCGGACCCGGTGGAGCATTTATAAAATTTTTAGGAAAAACCGCTTCGACGCCATTAGGTCCCGCCGTTTTCGCAAGGCGATTCAATGCGCCAGTTTTGCCCGCATTTATTCTGCGCAAAGAAAATGGGCGGCACCTTGTCAAAATCGGCGAGATAATGCATTTCGAGGACACGGGCGACACCGACGCCGACCTTTTGCGCTTTACGGAAAAGATGACTAAAATTTTGGAAGAAGTTATCCGCGAAAATCCAACTCAATGGCTTTGGTTCCAAAAACGTTGGAACACCCCTCCCGAAATGCAAAAGACAAATAAACATCATACGGTTAAAGTCCGTAGAAAGTCTAAAGAGGAGCAATCATGAGCACACGAGAAAAACTTTTAGCAGCGGTAGTAATCATTTTTTTTGTGTGCGTAGTTGTGTGGGCAGTCAGAACGACGCCTTCTGCGCCGCCGCCGATAGAAAAAGTTGAGCCGCCAACCGTCATGGAGTACGAAGGCAATACGATTGTTGAGGAAAAGGACGGACAAATAATTTGGGAGCTGACATGTTCCAAAATGAAAATCGACAGCATAACGCAAAATGCCGAACTCGACGATGTTATTTGGAAATTTTATCAGCGCGACAAAGACCCCGAAAAAATTTGGGAACTCAAAGCGAAGAAAGGCGTTTATTATCAGGCAGAAAAATTAATTCACGTCGAAGGCGAAGTCAGCGTAACTAACAGCGACGAAGATGAACTTTTGAGCGATAATTTGGATTGGCATTTCGAGAAAAATATGTTGATTGCAAAAGATAATGTCAAGGTGACGAGCCACGACGGCGGAAAACTTTCTAGCGATAAGCTTGATTATGACGTTGCGGAGAATAAACTTATTGCGACGGGCAACGTTAAAATTTCCAAAGATGATATGCGGGCTTTCGGCGATATGGCTTATGCTGATAGCGAATTTACACATTTCGGGCTAATGGGCAACGCCAAAATTCTAAAAGGCGTCAAAGATGAACAGTGAGGTTTTGCTATGAAGAAGAAAATTTTAGCGGCGTTGACAGCGGCAATGCTTGTTAGTTCCGTAGCCTTAGCGGCGCAAAATAACGAGCCGTCCGAAGTCAATGCAGACGCAATCGAATACGATATGAATACCGGCATTGTCACGGCTGAAGGCAACGTCCTTTTAAAACACGGCGCGACTAAGGCGACCGGACTTCACGCGCTGTTCAATGTCAACACCAAAGAGGCGCGGCTTTTAGGCAACGTAATTGTCGTCCGCGAAGATATGCGCATAACTTGCAACGCTTTGGCGAGTAACGGTCAAGGCTACATGACGGCGACCGGAAATGTTATCGCCACGCAAAATCTTGCGCCCACTGAAAAATATCCTGAAGGCGACGTGCGCACCTTCACCAGCGAGCACATTGACTATTACCCCGATGACAGGAAACATTTTGTGATACCGACGGGCGGTTTTGCCGAAAGTAAAGTTGAAGGAACTTTCACCGCCGACCGTATGGAGGGCTGGATTGACGACGAACATTATATCGGCAACGGCAATGCGCATATGGTTAGCCCTGCGCGGAATATGGAAGCGGGCGGCGATAACGTCGACTATAACGGCAAGGACGCGGGCAAAGCCGTTTTGAGCGGCAACGCTTGGGCTTATCAGGACAACAATACAATTCGCGGCAATCGCTTGACGGTTTATCTTGCCGACGACGGAAATTTAAAAGCTAAGCCGAATTTTGAAATGCCGCCTATGCCGACCGCTGAAAAAGTTCCGGAACAAAAAGAATCGTCCGCGCAGGTTGAGCCAGAAAATAAATCTGCTGACGAGACAGTTGTTATCGACCCCGAAAAAAATTCTGCTGAAGAAAAATAATCCGGATAAAAAAATTTCCCTGTCTAAATTGCGGCAGGGGATTTTTTTTGCTATCATGTAGGAAATTATTTCAGGAGCGACAAAGTATGAATATAGAAGCGAGAGATTTAGTAAAATCTTTCAAAAAACGCACGGTAGTAAACAAAGTTTCGCTCAAAGTCGAAACCGGCGAAGTAGTCGGGCTACTAGGTCCAAACGGCGCGGGCAAGACAACTTCCTTTTATATGATAGTCGGGCTTGAACGACCGGATTCGGGCGAAGTTTTCATTTCCGACGTAAATATTTCCAAACTGCCAATGTATCGCCGCGCCGAATTGGGGATAAGTTATCTGACGCAAGAGGCGTCGATTTTCCGCAAGCTGACTGTCGAAGAAAATATTATGGCGATACTTGAGACGCTTAACCTAGACAAGCAAGCACGACGAAAACGCTTGAACGAACTTTTGCGGGAATTTAATATTCGCCACGTCGAAAAGCGCAAAGGTACGGAGCTTTCTGGCGGCGAGCGTAGACGGGTTGAAATTGCGCGTTGCCTTGCCTTAGAGCCGAAATTTATTTTGCTTGACGAGCCATTTGCGGGCGTCGACCCGCTAGCGGTTGCCGACATTCAGGAGATTATAAAATATCTGAAAGAACGCGGTATGGGAATTCTAATCACCGACCACAACGTCCGCGAAACTTTGCACATTGTCGACCGCGCTTACATTCTAAACGAAGGAAAAATTTTACTTGAGGGCAATGCAGAAGAAATTGCTAACAGCGAAATTGCTAAGAAATTTTATCTCGGTACTAACTTCACGCTATAAAACGGAGGTCATTTAATGCGCCCTAGAATACTTGACAGATATATTTTTCAAGAGGTCGTGTTCGCGTTTCTGTTTGCTATATGCGCGTTCACGGCGGTTTTCATTGGTTCGGGTACGCTGTTCAAAATCGCACGTTATATCACCGATTACGGCGCGAGCCTTTCATCAGTCGTAAAAATTTTTGTCTACGGCTTGCCGGCAATAATCATGTGGACTTTTCCAATGTCAATGCTATTGGCGACGCTTTTAACATTCGGGCGGCTGTCTAGTTCAAGCGAAATTACCGCTATGAAATCTTGCGGAATAAGTTTCAGCAGGATAGCCGCGCCCGCGATTGTTTTAGGAATGATAGTCACGATTACCGCGATACTTTTTAACGAACATGTTGTGCCGTGGGCGAATACCGCTTATAACAACGTCGTCTATTACGAAATTCAAGGCAATACGGAATTGAAGTCGCAAGACCACATTATCGTTAAGGAATTTTCCGGCGACCGCATGGAGCGATTGATTTACGCCCGCGAGTACAAAGCGCAGGAAGAAATTCTGGAAGGCGTGACAATGCAAGTTCTCAATGAAAATGGCAAAGTTACGCACGTCGAGAACGCCTCTTATGCCGAGTGGCGCGACGAGAAATGGATAATGCATGACGGCATGATTTACGATTTATCGGACGATGAGCGCACGCATACAATGAAATTCGACCAACAAATTTTACCGGTCAACGCAAGCCCGCGCCAAATCGTTCGCGAACAGAAAAAGCCCGAAGAATTGACAATGAGCGAACTCAAAGCGCAAATCGAAATCATGAAGTCGCAATACGTCAACACGAACAAATTAGAAACGGAACTTTATCAGCGCGTGACGGTGCCAATGGCAAGCTTAATCTTCGCGCTAATCGGGGTACCGCTTGGACTTCAGCCGACAAGGACGCCGTCATCAGTTGGCTTTGCTTTGAGCGTCGTGATAATTTTCCTGTACTACGCGATAATGACTTTGGCAAATGCAATCGGGCGTTCCGGAGCAATCGCGCCAATGTATGCCGTTTGGATACCTAACATAATCGGGTTGCTATCGGGTTTCGTGCTAATTTATCGAGCGTCGAAGTGAGGGTTACTTATGAGGAAATTTTCAGCTGATTTGGACAGAGTGCGCGTCGAAAATCTTTACAAGTACGAAATGGAAGCCCGCGCAGATGGATTCAAATTGATAGCGGGCGTTGACGAAGCGGGGCGCGGTTCATTAGTTGGAGCGGTTATGGTCGCGGCAGTTATCCTGCCCGAAAATTTATATCTTGAACGGCTTGACGATTCTAAAAAACTTTCCGCCAAAGTTCGCGAAGTTCTTTACGACGAAATTATTTCGGCGGCGATAAGTTGGAACGTCGTTAGCGTCGACATTGACGAGATTGACGACAAAAATATTTATAATGCGACGTTGGAAGGCATGAAACTCGCCGTTGAGGGTCTCAACGTTCAGCCCGATTTTGTCCTAACAGACGCTATGAAAGTTGAATTCGGCGAAATTAAATCTCGCTCAATTATTCACGGCGACGCTTTGTCGGCGTCCATTGCCGCCGCGTCGATTATCGCCAAAGTTACTCGCGACCGGCTTGCTGATGAATGGGCTAAATTTTATCCCGGCTACGGCTTTGAACACAATCGCGGCTACGGAACTAAAGAACATATCGCCGCCATTGAAAGGCTTGGACCTTGCCCGCTTCACAGAAAATCTTTCAATCCCGTCAAAAGCCTTTTGGAGAAAAATCTTTCATAAAAAATTTTTTAAAACATGTGCCACAAGTTTATTTTTGTGCTATAATCCCTGCGAAATTGGAAAGGGGGAAAAAATTTTAATGCGCTTAACCTCAATACTTATCAAGTGGAACCCTCTAAAGTATTTGGGGATTATGGTAGGGTGTTTAATCGCCGCCAGCTCAATCAATCTTTTCGTAGTGCCGAGCAGTTTATTAACGGGCGGCGTCACAGGCATTGCGATTATTTTTTATTTCTTAGTGGGCTTGCCAATAGGTATTCAAACACTAGCTTACAACGTGCCGCTTCTAATCGCGTCGTATAAACTTCTCGGCAAGAAATATACAGTCGATGTGGTAATCGGGACGCTAATGTTTTCTTTCGCGCTTGACGCCACAAAATTTTTAAACGGTATGTTGCCTGTCGAAGATATGATGCTTGCGTCGATTTACGGCGGAATTTTCAACGGCATTGGTTACGGAATAGTTTTCCGCATGAACGGTTCGACCGGCGGCTTTGACATTCTCGGCGCGATTTTCAAAAGATATTATTCAATGGACATTGGCTCTGTTATCTTCGGTTTTAACTGCTTAATCGTAATCGTGGCGGGCGCATTGTTCAGCGTCAATTCCGCTATGTTTACGCTGATTTGTATGTATGCTACTTCGCAAATGACTAACAAAGTTATTGACGGTTTCAACCAACGCAAGGCAATTCTGATTATTTCCGACAAGGCGAAAGATATTGCTGACGGAATCATTGCCGATATTGGGCGCGGCGTAACTTTTCTCAACGGCGAAGGAGCTTATACTGGCGACCCGAAAAAAATTGTTATGGTCGTTGTCAGTATGACGCAAATTGCTAAGATAAAAATCGTAGTCAATACGGTTGATAAAAATGCTTTCATGATGATTTTGGCGGCAAGTGAAGTTCAAGGGCGCGGCTTTACCCGTCCTAATCGCCAAAACGTTAAGTATCGCACTGACCAGAAAATAAATCCCGAAGTCGAGCAGAGAATTCAAGACGCTCTGGCTAAAAAGGGAGACGATTAAACTGCAATTAGGAATTTGAAATTAGGAATGTGGAATGAAAAGCAAAAATAAATTCCTAATTCATAATTCCTAGTTCTAAATTTATTTTAGAAGGTGATTATCAAAAAGTTTTTAAGCGTCATTAAAGATTAGGAGCGACCGACTACACAAGAAATAAATTCCCGGTCGAGAGAGGAAAATTTTTATGGAACTTAATTATTTATTGAACAGCGGATTTATGATTCGAGACGAAAAAACTTTGCTGGTATTTGACGACTACGAAGACCCCGCAGGGATTGTGGACGCCGCGTACGATAAAGGCGATTTCGATAGGCTTTATATCTTTGTCACTCATGCGCATTTCGACCATTTCGGCACTCATATCAGGGCTTACGCGCCCAAAACTGAACGTTATATTTTCGGTAGTGACATAAAGCATACAAAGCGCGTTAAAATGTTCCCGACGAAAAAAATCACGTACATGAAACGCCATACGCAATGGGAAGACGACGCGATTAAAGTTTACAGCTACGACTCAACGGACGTTGGTGTTTCCTTCATTGTCGAGTTGCCGTCGGGCAAGAGGATTTATCATGCGGGCGATTTCAACTGGTGGCATTGGGCGGACGATACGCCGGAAAATATAGAGCTGGCAGAAAAATCTTTTAAGCGTCAGTTAAAGCGTCTGGAAAATACAGAGGTAGACGTAGCATTTTTCCCGGTCGACGGGCGGCTTGGAGCTTCACAGGAAAAAGGCGCGATTGAATTCGTGAATAAAGCTAAGCCGAAAAGTTTCGTAGCAATGCACCGCGTTGATTATCCAATGTGGGAGCCTTCAGAGAATTTTTTATCGGTGGCAAAGGATATGCCGATATGGTCTCCGACGACGCCTGGCGAAAATCGCGTTTATGACGGAAATAAATTTTGGAGGATTAATTAATGGCGGAAAAGAAAACGCTTCTAACTCAAGAAGGCTATAATAAACTTGTCGAAAAGTTAGATTACATGAAGAGCGTACGCCGCATGGAAGTTTCAGAGCGGCTCAAGGCGGCAATCGCTTTGGGCGATATAAGCGAGAACTCCGAATACGACGACGCGAAGAATGAACAGGGCAGGCTTGAAGGCGAAATCAGCGAGCTTGAAGCAAAACTGCGAAACAGTGAAATAATTCAAGCGGCGGCGAGTACGGGCACGGTTATTATCGGCAGCACGGTAACTATTCGCGACATTGAGCTTGATGAAATTGCAACTTATATGATAGTCGGCTCGACGGAGGCTGACCCCGATAACAATAAAATTTCGGACGAATCGCCGCTCGGAGCCGCTATCCTTGACAAGAGCGCAGGTACAATCGTTCAAGTTCATGCGCCGGTAGGCGTCCTTGAGTTTGAAATTTTGGACGTTAAGTGAGGGCTTATCATGAACGTATTGCTAATCGGCGGCGGCGGGCGCGAACATGCTTTAGCTTGGAAAATTTCGCAGAGTCCTAAGCTTGAAAAATTTTTCGCTATTCCAGGCAGTCCCGGCATTGCGAATTTTGCCGAGTGCGTAGGGAATATTTCAATCGAAGATAATGCCGCGCTCGTGACTTTTGCGCAGGAGAAAAATATTGATTTAGTCGTCGTCGGTCCCGAAGCTCCGCTAGTGAATGGCTTAGTTGACGCACTTAACGCGGCGGGGATTAAAGCTTTTGGTCCCAGAAAAGTTGCCGCCAATATCGAAGGCTCGAAAATTTTTGCTAAGAGCCTTATGAAAAAATACGGCATACCGACTGCCGACTTTGGTATTTTCTACAATCCCGAAGACGCGAGAAATTATATTCGTAAAAAAGGTGCGCCGATTGTCATTAAGGCTAATGGGCTTGCGGCGGGCAAAGGGGTTATCGTCGCGCAGACTTTGGACGAGGCATTAAACGCGGTTGACGAAATGCGGAATTTTGGCGACGCGGGCAATAAAATCATTGTGGAAGATTTCATGGACGGCGAAGAGGCTTCAGTTTTAGCTTTAACGGACGGCGAAAAAATTATTCCGCTGATTGCCGCGCAGGATCACAAACGAGTTGACGACGGCGACAAGGGCTTAAATACTGGCGGAATGGGCGCGTATGCACCGGCTCCGATTGTCGACGAAAAGCTTGCCGCGCAGATTGAAGAAAAAATTTTAAAGCCGACGATAGCCGCGCTTAAAGCGGAAGGGATTATTTATCGCGGTTGTTTATACGCGGGCTTGATGATTGCCGACGGCGTAGCTAAAGTTGTTGAATTTAACTGCCGCTTTGGCGACCCAGAAACGCAAGTTATTTTGCCGCTTATGGAAAGCGATTTATTGGAACTTATGAACGCATGCGCGGAAGGAAATTTATCCGACGCTAAAATTTCTTGGAGCAGTGATAGTGCTGTTTGCGTGATTATGGCGAGCGGCGGTTATCCGAAGTCCTACAAGAAAAATTTGCCGATTGACGGCGTGACGAAAGCTAAGGCATTAGGCGCGATGATTTTTCATGCGGGCACGAAGATTAAGGACGGCGAACTTGTCACGAGTGGCGGACGGGGTTTGGGCGTCACGACGACTGCGCCGACCTTGCGCGAAGCTGTCGACAAAGTTTATAAGTGCGTTGAAGTTATTCACTTCGACGGCGTCCACTATCGCAGAGACATTGCCGCACGTGCTTTGAAATAATTTCGTGAATTCTTGGAGATAGCTATAGGCAGGAAAAATTTTCTTCCTGTCTAATTTTTTTCGGAAAGGAGAGTGAAAGCCATGATTTATCGCGATTTAGGCAAGACGGGCTTAAAAGTCAGCGAAATTGGCATGGGTTGCGAAGGCTTTGCCGAAGAGAATTGCGCAATGACAAAGAAACTTTTCGACGTTGCCGAGAGTGCCGGAATAAATTATTTCGACCTGTACACTTCCAATCCGGCAGTCAGAAAAGCTGTCGGCGAGGCATTGCGCGGGCGTCGGGAGAAATTTATTGCGCAGTCGCATATATGTTCCGTGTGGCAGAACGGGCAATACAAGCGGACGCGCAAGTTGTCGGAAGTTAAAGCGGGCTTTGAGGAATCACTGAAGCAGTTGCAGACGAATTACATTGACGTTGGGACGATTCACTATTGCGACGCGCTTGACGATTGGGCGGAAATTGTTTCGGGCGGCGTTTTGGATTATGCCCGCGAGTTGAAAGCGGCGGGGGAAATTCGTCATATTGGTTTAAGCAGTCATAATCCGCAAGTTGCGCTAAAGGCGGTTGAAAGCGGCGCGATTGAAGTTTTAATGTTCAGCGTCAATCCTTGTTATGATTTATTACCGGCGTCGGAGGACGTTGAAGAACTTTGGAACGAAAAGAATTACGCGGCGCAGTTGACCAACATGGATTCCGACCGGCAAAAACTTTACGAGACATGCCAGCGGCTTGGAGTTGGAATAACGGTTATGAAATGTTTTGGTGGCGGCGATTTATTGAACGCTGAACTTTCGCCGGCGGGCGTAGCGTTGACGCCGAATCAATGCATTCATTACGCGCTAAGTCGTCCGGCGGTTGCGGTAGTTTTAGCGGGGGCGCATTCTGTTGAGCAGTTGAATCAAGCCATTTCCTACGAAAATGCGACCGCAGAGGAAAAAGATTACGCGCTGACCTTTGCGAGTTTTCCGAAAATCAGTTGGCAAGGGCATTGCGTTTACTGCAGTCACTGTGCGCCGTGCGTCAAGAAGATTGATATTGCCTACGTGACGAAATTTATGCATTTAGCGGAGACGCAAAGCGAAATTCCGGAAACGGTTCGCGAGCATTATAAATTATTGCCGCATCACGCTTCGGAGTGCATTAAATGCGGTGTTTGCGAAACGCGCTGTCCATTTGGCGTCGAAATTCGCAAGAATATGGCTAAAGCCGCGCAGATTTTTGGTTATTAAGGAGGTTTTACTATGTTTGAAGACGGCGCAAAACTAGATGACATTATGAATATTTTCAAGCCGCCGACTTTGGACGACGACGAAAATAAAAATAATAAGCCGGTTTCAGAAGCAGGAATTCGTTATTTTTCCAAAAAAGATATTGCAAATGACGATTTTAAACTAAGTTTTCGAGGTAATTTTCAAGGTAATTATGATTCGGAGGTTTTAAAATGAGCAAAAAATTGGTAGCATTCTTTTCGGCGAGCGGTTCAACGCGCAAACTTGCCAACACTTTGGCGGAAGTTCTCGGTGCGGACACTTACGAAATTAAGCCAGCAACGCCTTACACCGGCAAGGATTTAAACTGGAATAATTCGCAATCGCGCAGTTCGGTCGAAATGGCAGACATTAATTCGCGTCCTGAACTCGCTGATAAATCCACAAAAGTTTCTGATTACGACACGATTTTTCTTGGTTTTCCTATTTGGTGGTATGTCGCGCCGCATATTATTAATTCTTTTCTCGAAAGTTACGATTTTAGCGGCAAAACTATTGTTTTATTCGCGACTTCGGGCGGTTCGGGCTTTGGTGAAACGCTTAATCAGCTTAAAACTTCCTGCGCGGATTCTACGCTTTGGATTCAAGGAAAAGTATTTCGCGGACACACCGATAAAAATACTTTGTCCGATTGGGTTAAATCTCTGCCGATTGATTGAAAACTGATTGATTTTTTATAAAAACTGATTGTAAAAACTTCTTCGTTTCGTGTTTTAATATATAAAACTGGCGAAGGAGATTTTTTTATGAACATTGCGATTGTTGATGATGAAAAAATCGAATTGGAGACCGCCGAAGCTTTTCTGCGCTATTATATCAAGACATTTTATCCGAATTACGAATCGAATATTCATATCGAGTTTTTTCAACGCCAAAATGAATTTCTCACCTATTTTAATCCGAAAATTTATCAAGTGGTAATTCTCGGCGGAAATATGCGCAAGCTTGCGAATTACATTGCTAATTACGACGTTAAAATTATTTTTATCAAGCCTCAGGAGGATTTTATTATGAATATTGCCATTGTCGACGATGAAATTTCGGAATTAAGCACTGCCGAATATTATCTGCGTAATTTTATCGAAAAGAATTATCCTGAACTCAAAGACGAAATAAAAATCCATACGTTTTCCAACGCGAATGATTTTCTGAACGCATTTAAGCCCGGTTTTTTCCAACTTATCATTTTGGATATTCGCATGGAAGAAATTAACGGGATTCAAATTGCGCAAATTATTCGTGCTCGCGGCGATGACGACGCCAATATTGTTTTTTTGACTTCCAGCGAAGATTTTATTTTAAATGGGTACAGAGTTTTCGCGGTCGGATATTTTTTAAAGCCGATTTACAATCACGAAGAAGATTTTACGCGTACTTTCGAGCATATTTTTCCAAAAATCTTTAAAAATACTCAAGAAATTATCCTAATGGTTGACGGAAATAAAGTTTTTGTCCCGAATCGCAATATTCTTTACCTTGACATTGACTATCGCCACAGGCTTTGCGTCTACCTTGCTGACGGGAAAAAATTCGTCACGACCAATAATTATTCCGAAGTTCAGCCGCTTTTGCTTGCCGACGAACGCTTTTTGGAGTGTTATCACAGAATTATTGTCAACATGGACTACATAAAGAACATGGAGCCAGACGACTTTATTTTAATGGACGGAACTTCTATTCCAATCAGTCAGCGCAAGAAAAAGGACGTTAAAATAAAATTCATGCGCTATTTCGCTCATAAATAGTCAGTTATTTTTTGAATAATAAACGCAATCGTTTTACGCCCCTCCAACATTTTTTTATTTCAGATTGCTCTGGCTCCAATATATTATCATTCCAATACAAATTTATTTGCACTAATCCATTTTCTTGGCTGAAATTGACAAACGCATTATATTTTTTCGCGAAAAATTCAAGTGAACTCATTCCAAGTCCGTGTCCTATTTCTGTAGTGTAAGGTAAGCCGTTTTCGCCTAATTTTATCGGCAAATCGTAGCAATTTTCTATTTCTAAGACGTTTTGTCCACCGATATTGCGCAATATTATAGAAATTTCCCGCTGTAAGGGATTTTTTTGTTTTAGGCTTGCCGCTATTGCGTTTTCCAACAAATTGCTAATTAAAACTGCTAAATCGCTTTCATCTGTCGATAATTTCTCTGGTAAATCGACTTTTGAGCTTGTTTTTATTCCAAAATTCTCCGCTCGCCGAAAATATATCGAAATCGCCGCATTTATCAGCGGCAATTTGCTGTATTGTTTTATTCGCGTCGAGTTCAATATTTTTACCTGCCGGCTAATAAATTCCATTGCTTCCGACGTTTTGCCCGCATTAATCAATTTTTCTAGCTCAATATAGTTGTCGAACAAATTTTTTCGTAGTTCTGCTATTTCGCGCTGATTCTTTTCTATCAATGCATTATTTTCCGCTAATGAATTCATTTGCCGCGCTAAAAGCTGATTTTTCTGTTCCTGATGCCTTTTTTCCTCTATTTTTTGCGCCGTTATTCTCGTTAAACGATATATCATCAAGAAAAATACCGGAAAAAATAATCGCTGAAATCTTTCCGTCCACGTCTGCAAAAATGTTACTTCCGTAATTTGAATTATTGTTCCGATAAAAATTGCCAACGGTAATATTAAAATCGCCCATTTCAACGTTTTATCCTCAAAAAATTTATTAGTCGGGAGCAATCCTATAAAAAATTTCCGCTCAACCGGCAATAACACCGCGAACAATAGTAAATATATTCCTAGTTGCAACGCTAAAAATTCTTCTGACATTTGCCCATACAGTAAAGCAACGCCCATTCCCGCGAACGCATGGAGCATAAAAGCCCATAAACCTTCCATTCCAAACGCAAATATTTGCTGATGTATTTTGCCTATTATCTTCGTCGCTATTATAAAATATGGCAACCAAAGCCCAAATATCGCTATTTTAAAAGTCCAATAACTCACGCCGTACGAAAATACAAATAAATTCAGCCCAAAATCTATAAAGCTCCATAAAATTATCCATTTTTTCAGCACGGATAATTTTTCTTCCGATATTTCGCCGCTAAATGGTAAATATCTTAAATACGCGCCCGATATTTGCGCCAACGTTAGCTCAAAACTATAAATTATTTCAGCCATTCTTTTTGCTTCCTTATATGCTCTCGCGCCGCCTCGACGTCGCCATTTTCCAACATTGCATAAATTAAATTGTAGCTGTGCCGCAAATCATGCCGCATTACCGAAATTTTCTTCTGATTTTCTTCAGATAAAGCGTTATATTCTTTTAAAGCTACTAATTTCTCCTCAAGAGCGGTTTTACTCCGTTCCAGTCGCTGTAAATCATAAAAATTTTGCGCCGCCAATAAAATATAGCGATAGAAAAAGAAAAATACAACCGGTAAATAAATCCTAGAAAATCTTTCTATGTCGGAATGTACTAAAGTATCGTCAGCGATTCTAAAAATATTCACGGAAACGATTAAAAATGGTAAAATTGCAATGTATATTCCCATCGGACTTGAATCAAAAAATTCGCAGCTCGGCAAAAGATTTATAAAATATTTGCTCAATGCAGGCAAAGAAATCACGAATAATAGTAAATATCCTGCCGCATCCATTAAAATTATATCATAGTCGTTTCTTAAATCGAATTTTAAAAATATAATCGCTGAAATTGTATGCTGTACCATTGAGCAAATTGTGCCCATGCCCAAAACAAAAATATGCTTATATAATCCTGGAATTTCTCGCAAACAAATAAAAAAATACGGCAACCAACCCAACATTAAAGCGGCTTTATAAGTTGTGGCGTTGATTCCGAATGTTTTAAATAGAGAAATATACAAAAATACACTTAAGACGCTCCAAAGTGCTGAACGTATAAAAATCTTTCGCTTTATAATTAGTGATTCAGTTTTAGAGAACGCAAGCCAGCGAAAATAAGCGTCGACAAGCTGACCAAGCGCAATTAATATCAATAAATTCATTTTTCCCCCAAAAAGTGATAAGAAAATCGGATAAGAAAATCGGAAAAGTGACATTGATTTAAATTTCGGTTTTTGCTTTAATAATTTAGACTGCTTATATCATTACTTCCCTAATATAATTTCTTTTTGCAGTTAAAAAATCCTGCAGAGGCTCCGCGACGATTAGCGGAGTTATTTTTTACCTACTCAAAAAGTGATAAGAAAAAGCGCAAAAGTGATTGACTAAGCGGGGCATGATTAAATTATAATTTAACAGGGGTGATTATATGAAAATATTTCAAGATTGGAAGATACTAAAGCAGGGACGGCGAGCAGACTTTGCGATAATAATAGGAATCACGCTAATATTTTTGGTCGTAATAGCAATGAATGTTCGCTTAATGTACCAAATCACCTCAAATCAAACGGAAGAAATTGGGCGAATGCAATTAGAAGTAATTCGCTCGGACTTTCAAGGAACAATCCAAACCGCAGAAGGCACGACGGCGCGAATGGCTATGGAGGCTGAACGGCTGATAAAAGCGGGCGCGTCGCAAGAAGAAATCAAAGATTTTTTCTACAAACGCAAAAGAGAACAGAAAAATTTAACTGGCGGCGTCTGCTTCAACGTTTATATAGCCGGAAAAGATTGGTCGATAATTCCTGATTTTGATATGCCACCGGAATATCACGCGCAAGAAAGGCTCTGGTATAAAGGCGCGCTAGAAAATCCCGATAAAATTTATGTCAGTGAACCTTATATCGACGCTATGAGCGGCATAATGTGTTATACAATGTCAAAAGTTTTGCCAGATAGTAAAATTGTTGTCGCTTTGGACTTCAATTTTTCGGAAATGCAATATTTAATTTCGAGAATGGACGAACTCGGAAACAGAAATTCGCTAATTGTGACGAAAACCGGCATGATAATTGGCTATACCGATATGAATTTTATCGGGCAGAAAATTTCAAATAAATTGCCCGAATACGAAGAAATTCTAAATCGCGTTATGAAATCTAATCATAACAATAGTTTTACCATGCAAATGGCTGATGGCGAGCATACAATTTTCAGCAACGAGACAAATAACGGCTGGTATATGATTTTAAGCGTTAATAATTGGGCATTTTACAAGGAAAGTTACATACAAATCATTTTTGCAACGCTTTTAAGTCTGATAATGATGTCGGCAATAATAATTTTATATTTAAATGCGATGAAAAATAGCTTAATGGCGGAAAAAGCTTTGCAAGTAAAGGAAGAATTTTTATCGCGACTTTCAAGAGAATTAAGAGACCCATTACACAAAATTTTAAACGCTTCAAGCGTGGAAACGATACATTCAGAAATTAATCCGGCAGAAAAAGCCGCCGAAGTTCGTGAATCAGCGTTAAAACTCTCTGATATGCTCGATAATCTGTTTTCATTTTCAAATATAGTCTCGATTGGCAAGAAAAATTCGACAGAAATTCAATTTCGGGATAAAGAATTATCAAAAGTCAGTCGCTATTCGAGGATAGGAATAATTTCAGTAATGATTTTAGCAATGGTTTTTGCCTTTGGAATTTGCCTAACGACGACGATAAGTTGGGGCGATACGAAGATGAATCGCGAAATTGACGCTTACGAGCAACAAGTTTCAATGTGGGTTGAGCGTCAAAAAAGTATTTTAGGTATGTTCGCAAATATAATCAGTGAAAATCCAAAAATAATGGACGATTACTCTTCGGCGGTGAAATTTTTGGACGATTTAGCTAAAAATTATCCGGAAATTTCGGTTTGCTACATGGCAAATCCGTATAAAGAACATAATGTAATAATGAATAACGGTTGGGAATCAACTGACCCGAATTGGCAAGTAGATAAACGCCCTTGGTATATCGAAACGGAGCAATCAGAGGACGGATTTAGCGTCTCTTCGCCATATTACGATGCGCAAACGGGCTTATATTGTGTGACGCTTGCGCAAATGGTTTATGGCGAAAACGGCGATTTTTTGGGGATTTTTGCCATAGATTTTTACATAGATAAATTGACTGAGGTTTTGGGCGAGAGCTACAGCAAAGACGGCTATGCATTTTTGGTCGATAAAAATGGAATGATAGTAAATCACCCAAATAGTAATTATCAGCTGTCGATGAGCCATATGACGGAAATATCCAGCACGGAATACGCAAAAGTTTATTATGGCAACAATGACGTTACGATTTTGACTGATTATACGGGCAATTCCGTAGCGTGTTTGGCGAAAAAAAATAAAACATCCGAATTTACGGTGATAGTAGCGAATAGTTGGTGGAATATTTACGGTCATATTACGTTATTGGGCGCGTTTTTTGTAATGTTGCTGGCAATATGCGTAGCAATTATGAGTTCGCTAATAAATCGGCTGTTGAATTGGCAAAACTCGGTAAATCAGCAATTAAAAATAGCATCGGATACGGCAATGGCGGCGAATAAAGCGAAATCGCAATTTTTAGCGCAGATGAGCCACGAAATTAGAACGCCGATAAATGCAGTGCTCGGAATGAATGAAATGATTCTGCGCGAGAGTAAAACGCAAGAAATATTAGATTATGCAGGAAATATTCAAAGCGCAGGGCGAACTTTGCTTAGTTTAATTAATTCAATACTGGATTTTTCAAAAATTGAGGATGGGAAAATGGAAATTGTGCCTGTGCGCTATGAAATGGGAAATTTAATAAATGATTTAGTAAATATGACGGTCGAGCGGGCAAAAAAGAAGGGCTTAGAGTTTAAAACGGAAATTTCTTCGACAATGCCAAAGAGTTTATACGGTGATGACGTTCGAGTAAGGCAAATAATCACGAATTTATTAACGAACGCGGTAAAATACACGCATAAAGGCTCCGTGACGCTGAAAATGAGTGGAAAAGAAATTGATACGGATACATTTGTTTTGGAAGTGAAAATCAGCGATACGGGCATAGGAATTCGCGCAGAGGATATAGACAAGCTGTTTTTATCATTCCAGCGGCTTGATGAGGAAAAAAATCGCAATATCGAGGGCACAGGGCTTGGAATATCGATTGTGCAAAAACTTTTGACGATGATGGGTAGCAAATTAGAAGTTTCGAGCGAATACGGCAAAGGCTCGGAGTTTTCGTTCGCTTTGAGCCAAAAAATAATAGACAGAACGCCTTTAGGCGACTTTTTGGCGCAGAAAAATAAAAAGCAAGCGAAAAATTCTGGTAAAAAATATCTTACGGCGGCAGGAGCAAAAGTTTTGGCGGTTGACGATAACGACATGAACTTAAAGGTTATAACCGGACTTTTGAAACGGAATTTAATTGTTCCCGACCTTGCGGAAAGCGGACAACAGGGAATTGAGCTTGCGAAAAAGAATTTTTATCATATAATTTTCCTTGATAACATGATGCCTGGCATGAACGGTCTCGAAACGTTACAAAAAATGCGTGCGGAGAAGATTTTAAACGAAAAAACTACAGTCGTAATGCTGACGGCGGGCGCAATAGCCGGAATGCGCGAATTTTATTTACGCGAGGGGTTCGATGATTATTTAAGCAAGCCGATAGAAGTTTCCGAGCTTGAAGACATATTAGAGAAACATTTACCGTCCGAAATGGTGAATTTTGAGAGTGAAGAGGATAAAAAAGCTGTTCCGGCAGAAAAAATTGCGAAAAAAGTTGTCGTCGAAGAAAAAATCGCGGAAGAAAACGTTGGCGAAGACGAATTCAGCAAAAATGAGAGGAAAATATTCGCGGAAGCTTGCCCAGATATAAATTTGGAAGTCGGCTTAAAATATTGCATGGATAGTAAAAGTTTTATGGTTCAAATGCTGACAACATTCGCTGACGGCAAGAAATCGGATAAAATTCAAGAAAAATTCGACGCGCAGGACTGGAAAAACTATCAAATATTAGTTCACGCGCTTAAATCAACGTCAATGTCAATCGGCGCAGAAAATTTGAGCGAAAAGGCTAAAACTTTGGAATTGGCAGCAAAAAATAACGAGATAGATAAAATTTTGGCTAATCATGAGGGTTTAATGGCGGATTATAAGAAAATTCGCGAGGAAATCGGGGAGTGGCTGAAAAATGAACAAAATATTAGTAGTTGACGATGAAGAAATGATGTTGATGATGGCGGAGCGAATTTTATCGCGAAAATACGAAGTAATAACGGCGACGACGGGAGAAGAAGCGATTAAAATCTTTGAAAACGAGCGTCCGGATATGGTTTTATCGGATTTAATGATGCCGGAAATGGATGGCTACGAACTGCATAGAATTTTGCAAGAAAAAAGCGAAGAAACTGTTCCGATAATGTTCATGACGGCGGACGAAAGCGACGAAAGCGAGACAAAAGGCTTTGAATTGGGCGCGGCAGATTATATTCGCAAACCATTTCGCCCAGATGTGCTTTTAAGGCGAATTGGAAACATAATCGACCATTTAGACAAAATTCACGGGCTTGAAGCGGCAGCTTCAACGGATCCGCTAACAAAATTGCTGAATAAGTCGGCGTCACAAGAAAAAATCGGCGAAATGATAAAAAAATCGTCTGGTGCGTTGCTTATGCTTGATTTAGACAGTTTTAAGCTGGTAAATGACCTTTACGGGCACGGAATGGGCGATAAAATCCTGATTTTGTTCGCGGAATTGATAAAAAAAGTGATTCGCGAAAATGATTTAGCCGGGCGCATGGGCGGTGATGAATTTGTAGCATTTCTGGAGAAAATATCAGACGAAAACGTTTTAAAGTCTAAAACAGCGTTTTTAAACGAACAACTTTTAATTTCAGCGAAAAATTTGCTCGGCGAAGATATGGAAATACCACTTGGAACGAGTATTGGCGCAGTTTTCGTGCCCGATGAGGGCAGAGACTTTCAAAAATTGTACGAAAAAGCAGACAAAGCCCTTTACGAAGTCAAACAGCACGGCAAACACGGCATTTCTATTTTCGGAGCTAATCAAGCTAAAAAAACGTCTATGGTAGAAGGAATTTCACAAATAAGAATGATTTTGGGCGAAAGAAATATAGAATCGGGCGCGTATTTTGTCGAATTCGAGATTTTTAAGCAGATATATCGCTTTTTAGTACGTCTAACGGAAAATTATAAGCTTGGATTAATTTTCATGCAATTTACGTTGCCGGAAATGAAATTTTCAGAGGAATTCAAGGAAAAAGTAATAAATTCACTTAGAAAAAGCGACTGCGTGACGCAAAACGGGAAAAAATTTTTAGTATTACTGCCCAAAGCAACGGAAAAAGATTCGGAAAGCATTCGAGATAGAATCTTTTCAAGATTAGATAAGAATTTGGCGATTAGAATAGAATTTGAGCAGGAAACAATAAATTAGTAGGAAAAAGCAATGAAACACTTACAGAAACTTAAAAATTTTAATCTGATAGCGGCGATATTTAGCTTTTTAATATTAACGCCGCTGATAATGGTAATTTTTAATTTCAGCTACGAACTTGAAGAACGTCGAGAAAAAATCGGATTCATAATTCTCGGCGATATAAAAGTTGCGGGCTGGAATAAATCGCAATACGACGGGATTAAAACGGCTTGCGATGAATTGGGCGCAGAATTAATTGTTCGCGATAAAGTCAAGGAAAATAGCGGGCAATGCACCGAAGCTATAAAAAATTTGATAGCGAATGGCGTAGGCATGATATTTTTAGCAAGCTACTCTTATTCACGCGAGGCGCAAAATTTAGTCGGCGAATATCCGCACATAGCTTTTGCAACCAATTCGGCGGAAGTTCACGCAAAAAATATGACAGCTCATTTCGTGCGCATGTATCAAGCGCGTTATTTATCGGGCGCGTTGGCGGGCATGAAAACTAAATCGAACGTAATAGGTTACGTTGCGGCAATGCCCAATACTGAAGTAAATCGCGGAATAAATGCATTTACTTTGGGTGTGCAAAGGACTAATCCGCAAGCAAAAGTTGTAGTAATGTGGACTGGCTCTTGGCAAAACGAAAAAATTGAGGCGCAACACGCAGAACGACTGATAAAGGAGGCAGGCGCGGACGTTTTGACTTATCACCAAGACGAAGACGCTACTGCGCAAGTTGCGGAAAAATTCGGCGCGGATTTCATAGCTTACAACGCGATTTTAAATACTAAATCTGAACATTATTTAACGTCGGTGATTTGTCATTGGAATTTATATTATGCGGATATGATTCAGCGGTATTTGAAAGGCGAATTAAATTCCGTTAAAAATCATTGGCTGGGCATAGACCGCGGCGCAGTCGCACTTTCAGATTATTCGCCGGCTGTCACGCAAAAAATGATTAGTCGAATTGATTCGCTAAAACAGGAGCTTATCAACGGCAATTTGATTTTCATGGGAAAAATTTACGATAACACAGGAAAAATCCGTTGCGAGGCTGGCGAGGCGATTAGCGACGATACTTTATTGGAAGATATTAATTGGCTCGTGAAAGGAGTTGAGGTTCTTGAATGAAAGTGGCTTTTCATTGAGCGAAAAATATATCAGAAAAGTAATAATACAATTTACGGCTGTGCTTGCGGTTTTAGTTTTGATAGGATTTCTTACGCGAATGGAAGTCAGCGACCTGCTGAACGCGACGTTAGAAAAAACAATGGCAAAGCAGGCGTCGGATTTATCAATCGTAGCGGAAGAAAGATTCGCTAAAGAACTGGCGGAATTACAGCTGGCGGCAAAATATTTGGAGTTGCACCCAAACGCGGCTACAGAAGAAAATTTTTTATCGATTTTAAGTGGCGACAATGAAAATATTTCGGTCGGAATGATGAATTTGGACGGCAAAGCGATTCACGGAAAATTTTTGTCTAAGTGGGATTTTCTGCGGATAAATTCAGCTTATCGCGGAAATGAAATTGTTGACTACTGCGCGGGAAAAGGTTTGCTCTTTGCGGTGCCGGTTATGCACGGCGGCAACGTCCAAGCGGTGATTTATCGGCTTTATCATGATAAACTTTTAACGGATTTATTTGGGCTTGCCGAATACAATTACGCGACGCGGCTTTTGATTCAAGAGCGCAACGGGCAAATTATTATTCCGTATAAAAATTACGGCGAGGCTGATAAACAATTTTTCTTAAATTCGACGATTCAACACGGCTTTAAAATTATTCGCGACAAATTAAATACGCACCGTTCAGCGGCGGTTTATCGTGAAAGTGAAGTAGGAAATTTTTTCTTATTCGCGACGGATTTACCGCAAACTAATTGCACAATGATAGGATTTGTTCCGTGGTCAGCGGTTGCGGGCGATATTTTTAGAATTTATACGCTGTTATTGAGCGGCGGAACGTTAATGTTGATAATTTTGGCGTTAGTTAGCGCCTATTTATTCATAATGCGGACAAAAGCTGAGGAAAGTGACGCCTTGCGCGAAGCAAAAGAAGCTGCCGACGCCGCAAATAATGCTAAAAGTGCTTTTCTTGCCAGTATGAGTCATGAAATTCGCACGCCGATTAACGCGATTATCGGTATGAACGAAATGATTTTGCGCGAAAGTAATAATTCTGATATTGTCGGCTACGCGCAAAATTCAGCCGCCGCTAGTGAAACTTTGTTGAGTTTAATTAATGATATTCTGGACTTTTCTAAGATTGAATCGGGAAAATTTGAATTGGTCGAGGAAAATTATAAACTCGGCGACGTCATTAAAAATCTTGTTCATATGATGCGCCCGCGTGCCGATAAAAAGAATTTATCCTTCGATTTGCAAGTAAATCCCGCCACAGAAAATAATTTATTTGGTGATTCGGGGCGTATTCAGCAAATTGCACTGAATTTTTTAAGCAATGCCGTTAAATATACTAAAGTTGGCGGCGTAATTTTCAGCGTCGAAAGCGAAACTATATCTGATAACGAAACGATTTTAAAATTTATCGTCAAAGATACTGGAATTGGCATTCGCAACGAAGATATTCCCAAAATTTTTAACGACTTTGAACGCTTTGACGCCAAAAAAAATAAAAATATCGAGGGAACCGGCTTAGGACTTGCGATAACAAATAAGCTCGTTAAAATGATGAACGGAAAAATCGAAGTCCAGAGCGTTTACGGCGAAGGCTCAATTTTTACCGTGACTATTCCTCAAAAAGTCATCGGTAGCGAATTAATCGGCGAATTTGTCGACGAGCCAAATAATTCTACGCAAGAAAAATATCAGCCGCTATTTATCGCGCCCAATGCCGAAATTTTAGTCGTCGACGATAACGAAATGAATTTGCTAGTTGCGACCAATTTGCTCAAGATGACGCAAGTTAAAGTTGATACGGCATTAAGCGGCATGCTTTGTCTAAAAAAACTTGCCGAAAGACATTACGATTTAATTTTCCTAGACCAAATGATGCCGAGCCTTGACGGAGTTCAGACGCTGAAAATGGCGCGGGCATTGGAAAATAATCTTAGCAAGGACGCGCCGATAATCGCGCTGACCGCAAACGCAATTTCCGGCACGCGAGAAAAATTAATCGGCGAAGGCTTCACAGATTATCTTAGCAAACCGATTGATATAAAATTAATGGAGCAAATGCTTATGAAATATTTACCGGCTGAAAAACTATTATCGCCTACGCAAGAAGAAAAAACTTCTGCGCCCGAAGAAAAATCAGTAGCGGCAAGCGATTTAATCAATGTCGAAATGGGGCTTGAATATAGCGCGGGAATGACTGACCTTTATAAAGATTTCTTGCTAAAATTCGTCGAACTCAAGCCCGATAAAATGCAAAAATTGCAAGCGGCTTTCGACGCGCAAGACTGGAAAAATTATACAATTTTCGTTCACTCGCTTAAATCAACCGCGCTATCAATCGGCGGCGAAAAAACTTCGGCGGCGGCAAAAGCCCTTGAAATGTCCGGAAAAATTTTGACGGCGGCGACAAGTTCAGAACTAGAAAAACAACAAAGCGAAGAATTTATCAAAAAGAATCACTCGGAAGCAATGAAACTTTATGACGCGCTCGCCGAAGAAGCAAAACGCCTTGCAGATACCCTTTGAAATTTTTTACTCTTGGGGTTATTATATTGATATGGATAGATAATATTTTTGGAGGGAATGATTATGCGGAAGAAGAAAATTTTAGTAATCGACGATGACGAAATGAATTTGCAAATTGCCAAGATGATTTTGGAACGGAAATTGCCCTGCGAAGTTATTGGAGTTGATAACGGGCTTGAAGGTTTGGATGTTCTGCGCCAACAACATGTAAGTTTAGTTTTGCTCGATATTATGATGCCGTACTTTGACGGAATAGAAACTTTGCAGGAAATTCGCAGCGATGAGCGGATTAAAGACGTGCCAATCATGATGCTGACAGCTTCGGGCGATGTTGAAAATATTCAAAAAGTTGGTATGTTAGGCGTCACGGATTATATCAAAAAGCCGTTCATGCCTGCCGATTTAATCAATCGCGTTGCTCAAAAACTTGCGCAAGAGCATTATTCGGGTGTTTTACTTTTCGGCGACGACGAAGAAGCTTTGCAGGAAATGCGCATTATAATCGAAGAAAATTTTCCGCACGAAGCTTCAATCGCTACTTCAATTCCGAAAGCGCAAAAAATCTTGAGCGAAACGGAAATTGATTTAATAATCGCCGACGCAGATGTAAAATTCATAAGAGGATTTAAATTTATGTCGTTCATTGCGAACAATGCGGAATTCGACAAAATTCCGTTCGCGATAACGGCTGTCGCTAATCTCCTTGACCTAGTGGAGAAATTAAATTTGGAGTCGCCCGAAGAAGATATTTCGGAAAAAGTTCCGGATTCAGCAGTAGTTCCCGCGCCGAAAAATAAAATGGCTAACGTCGTGACGACACTTATTGGCTACGACCTTGACGTTAAGATTTAAACGCGGGAAAAAAAATAACCTCTCTCCAAATGCGGAGGGAGGTTTTAAATTTATCAAAGGGCAGTTATGACCCACAGATAATTTTTCCTAGCAAGTGCGTTGACGTTCTGAATTTGTTCGGGCGTGAGTTTGGAATAAATATTAAGTTTAGGCGTCGACGTGAAGAGCGGCACCTTTCGCGCAATAAGCCCGTGCGTTTTCAAAAAGTCCATAGCTTCTTGTTCGTTCTGGAGATAATCATCGGAAATTTTATCGTCGTAAACTTTTTCGTACATAGCTTTTGTCTCGGCGTAAATTGTCGGGGCTTGATTTTCGCCGTAAAGAGCCGCCGCAACGTCATGGAAATACTTTTTCTGCGTGAAGTCAGAAGTTATCAAGCAACCGCCGTTTTTCTTGAGAAGGTCTCGAATATTTTCAAACATTTGGGCTAAAGCATCTTTAGTAAGATAAATCGAAACGCCCTGCTCGATAATGCAAATTTCGCCCTTGAAGTTCTTCGCACTTTCCATCATGCCTTGTTTATCTTGGAGCCAAAAAGCTTTGTATTCAACATTTTTTATTGCATTTTTGCTACCGAATTCCTCAAGGCACCAATCGCCGATAAGACAAACGGTCTGCAATTCGCCGACAACAACTTTGCGCCCGTCTTCGCCCAGAATCATTGCACGCGGCGACAGACTGCAAGCCATATCGAAGACGTTATGATAATCATTTTTGCGAACGTATTCAATCGCGGCGGCGTAATTCAGCTCTTGATAAAGCGCGTTCGTCAACTCAATGCGCTTGAAGTCGTTAAGATTGTCCGCGTTGAAAAATACTGGTCGATTGATAAGCTTTAAAAACTTTTTCGCCTCCGGAATGCCCGCCGCCGCCAGCCATTGCAATTTTACCTGCGCGGAATATTCGACCATTTCAAATTCTGCCGCCCGCGCCGTCGTCGTCAACATAAGCGCGAACAATAGCATTGCTAAAAACTTTTTCATTGTGTCACCTCATTTAAATTCGACAAATTCATTTATATTTGCGCCGCCCTTAGTCATAGGCTCGACGAAACTGCGCCAGACATTTAAAACTATGACGCGGGGATTTTCTTTATCGTCAAGGGCTTTAGTCAGCGCGTGGGCAAAATCTTCCTGCGTCGAGACCGCTTCCGCATTTATCCCGAAACTTTGCGCGTAGGCGACATAATCCATTTGATAATCCAACTCGCAAGCAATATATCGCTCCTTGTAGAAAACTTTTTGCAACTGACGAATCATGCCAAGACTAGTGTTATTGACAATCAGCGAAATAATCGGCAATTTCAGGCGGGCAATCGTATAGAATTCATTGCCCGTCATTTTTATGCCGCCGTCGCCGCTAACACTTATCACGCGCCGTTTATTTCCGTAAGCAAGCTGAGCACCCATAGCCGCCGGAAGTCCAAAGCCCATTGTCCCAAGCCCGCCCGAAGTAAACCACGTGCGCGGCTCCTCAACTTTCAAATGCAATGCCGCCCACATTTGATGTTGCCCAACGTCAGTCGCATAGGCATAATTTTTCCCCGCAGTCTTTTTCGCAATTTGATTCATTGCCCAAGGAACCGTCAAACGCTCAACTTGATAATCATAATCGTATTCCTCTTGCCAGCTCTCAATTTGACGCCACCATTCAGCGCGATTTTTATTCGCCTCATGCCGCATTAAAAGTTTCAAAATGACTTGCATATTTCCCGCTAAGCCTAAACTGCCTTCGATATTTTTATCAATCTCGGCGGGGTCAATGTCGATGTGAATAAACTTTTTCGAGCGCGTATACTTTGCAACGTTGCCGGTTTGCCTGTCGCCAAATCGACTGCCAATCGCGATAACTAAATCAGCCGCCGCGATTGCATGATTAGCAGCTTTTTTGCCGTGCATACCTGCGAAGCCTAAATTTTGCGGATGACTGCGCGGCACGGCTCCAATTCCCATAAGCGTATTGACGACCGGCAAATTAAATTTCTCAATGAACGCGATAATCTCTTTGGACGCGCCCGCCGAAATTGCTCCGCCGCCCACAATTACTGCAGGACGTTCAGCTTTGGCGATTTCCTCAGCCGCTTCTGCCGCGCAGATAATAAAATCGGCGTCGGGTTTCGCCGGAATTTTTTCCTTGACTTCCTGCGGGCGATAATCCACCTCAGCGAAAAATAAATCTCTCGGCACGTCGACGAGTACTGGTCCGCGTCGTCCGCTCATTGCGATTTCAAAGGCTTGACGAATTGTCGAGACTAATTGCCGCGCCTCTTTGACTTTGAAATTATGTTTGGTTACGGGCATTGTTATATCTAAAATGTCCGTTTCTTGAAAGGCGTCGCGACCCAAAAGCGCGGTGTCGACTTGTCCAGTTATCGCGACAAGCGGAATTGAATCCATAAATGCCGTCGCTATTCCGGTTACTAAATTTGTCGCGCCTGGTCCCGAAGTCGCTATGCAAACTCCGACTTTGCCTGTTGCCCGCGCATAACCGTCCGCCGCATGCGCTGCATTTTGTTCGTGCGTAACCAAAATTTGTTTAATGTCCTTTTCGTCAACAAGTGCATCGTAGAGCGGCAGAATCATTCCGCCGGGATAGCCGAAAATTATATCGACTTCATGTTCGCGCAAGCATTCGACTATTGCCTTTGCGCCCGTCATTATCATAAAATCACCTCGTAACTTTTCAGTCGCTGAAATTTTATCACAGAAATTTTTATCACGCAAAAAAATTTATCAGTCGCGCTTTAACGCAAAAAATCCTCTCAACCTGCGCGGTCGGGAGGATTTTTCTTATCCCATAGATTTAATTTTCTCTTCGACAAAGCTGACGGGGATTTTCTCCAAGCAATCTTCGTTTTTGTGGCAAAAACGTTTCCAACAACCTTTACAAGGTCGCTCGACTTCGATTGCATTTTGAAGTTGCGAGAAAGGTCCGTTGCGCTCAACGTTTGTCGGTCCCATTAACATAATCGTTCGCACGCCCAATGCCGAACCTAAATGCACTGGTCCCGTATCGCCGCCGATTACAAGCCGCGAACTTCTAAGCACATGCGCCAGTTGATAAATATTCGTGCGGTTGACAAGGTTAATCGGCGGGATTTCCATTTTGGCTTCAATTTCCTTAGCGCGCATTTCGTCAAGGTCGCCGCTACCGATTAGAACCGGCACGACCGCCAGTTGATAGAACCAATCGCCCAATTCGGCAAAATTTTCCGTCGGCCAGCGTTTATTTGGCCAATTCGCGCCCACGACGAATACTACAAAAGGATTGCCTTCGCGTAGCCCGGCATGCTCCATAATCGCCCGCGCCTTTTCCGATTCTTCGACCGGAATTTGAATCGGGAAAACAACTTCATTGACGACGCAACCGACTGCCCGCGCCGTGTCCAAATATCTTTCGACGATATGCCCTTCTGCATTTTCCCCGACAACCGGTTTTGAAATTTTGTCGCTCATCTCGCGCATGTTGCAAATTCCAAGTTTAATGTTCGACTTTGCAAAGAACGCTATTGCCGCCGATTTGAATAGCCCTTGCAAGTCTAAAACTGCGTCGTAACTTTGCTCTTGCAGTTCGTGCTTGAATGGGAAAAACTCTTGCATGAAACCTTTCAGCGTGCGGAAATTCTTTTTCTTGAATAAAATAATTCTGTCAACGCAAGGATTCATTTTGAGTAGGTCAAGGCTCGGCGGCTCTACGACCCAAGTTAATTTCGCGTCGGGGAAAGTTTCTTTTATCGCGTAGCTGACTGGTAGCGCGTGAATTACGTCGCCCATTGCGCTAAGCTTCACTATCAAAACATTTTTTAAATCGTCCATACTACTTTTTCTCCGCTAAAATCTTATTAATTACGTTAGTCGTCGAACGCCCCGCAACTAAATTCACAAGCTCGACGCGCCCGCCGTATTTCTGAACAATCGCGGCTTCAGGCAAAGTTTCCAAAGTGTAATCGCCGCCCTTAACGTAAACATCGGGCTTGACTTCAGTAATTAAATTTTCTGCCGTCTGCTCGCCGAAATAAATCACGTGGTCGACAGCCTTCAGCCCCAATAAAACTTCTGCGCGGTCGGCTTGCGTGTTAATCGGACGGCTCGCGCCCTTGAGTTTGCGAACAGATTCATCAGTGTTAAGTCCGATAATTAACACGTCGCCGAAATTTTTAGCCGTTGTCAAATATCTGACGTGTCCAGCGTGAATTATATCAAAGCAACCATTCGTAAAAACAATTTTCTTGCCTTGCCGCCTCAAGCCTTCGCAAAACTGAGCGGCGGATTTTCTATCAATCAACATTTAGCGTGCCCTTTCCAATACTGAAACTAATTCGGTCGCGCTGACAGTGCTTGTGCCCAATTTCCTAACGGCAATACCCGCCGCAAAGTTTGCGATTTTCGCCGCAAGCGCAGGTTGCGCCCCCGCCGTCAACGCCAATAAAAATGCCGCAACGCAAGTATCACCCGCGCCCGATACGTCATAAACTTCGCTCATATCACTAACGGGTATGTGATGCGCTGCGCCATTTCGTTCAAATAAACTCATGCCCATTTCGCCGCGAGTAATCAAGACGCCGTCAACGTTCAGCTTTGTTAAAATTTTCGTGCCCGCGCTGATTAAGTCCGTCACGTCGTTTAAAGGATAGCCGACAAAATTTCCCAGCTCCGAATCATTTTGCTTGACGTAGCCGACGCCTTCAAAGTCGCTTATATTGTAGCGAGAATCGACAATGCTAGGAATTTTCTTCTTGCCAGCAAAGCGTGTTATTAACTTGCGGGCGTTCACAGTAATCGTGCCGGAGCCGTAATCGCTCATGATTATACCGTCGACCTTCGGCAAAATTTTATCAATCTTGGCAAGAAGTTCCGCCTCAACTTTTTTCGACAACGGCTCTTTGCTCTCTGAATCAATGCGAACAATTTGCTGACTGACAGTCGCTCTGCCGCCCGCAATGATTCGCGTTTTGGAAATCGTCGGGCGCGACTTATCGCGGACAAGCCCCTCAATGTGAACGTTAAGGTCTTTAAAAATATTCCGGAGGCTTTCGGCATAATGGTCGTCGCCGATAACGCCCAGCGCGTAAACTTCTGCGCCTAAAGTCGCCGCATTGGCAATAACATTAGCCGCGCCACCCGCTACGACTTTTTCGCCAGCCTTCTCTAAAATTAAAACGGGAGCTTCGCGGGAAATTCTGGAAATGCGCCCGTCGACGTAGACATCAGCTACAATGTCGCCAATTACCAAAACTTTTTTGTCGTGCATTTTGCTTGTTATATTGATAAGCTCTTGCAACTTGCTGACCTCCCTAAGTCAAAGCAATAAACTGAGGAACAATATCTTCAAACGAGCCGTCAGGCATTCTAAATCCGCCAGGAATTGTGCCCAGCTCCTTAAATCCCAATCTTTTATATAAATGCCGCGCATGAATATTTGTCGCCACGACCGCATTGAATTGCAAAATCCTAAAGCCAAGTTCCTTAGCCCGTGCAATGCAATCTTTTACGATAATCTCGCCGATATGCCGCCCGCGCACGTCCGAACGAACCGCATAACTTGCGTTGCTTATGTGGGCGCACCGTCCGACATTATTTGGGTGGAGAATATACAACGCTAAAATTTCGTCGCCGTCGAAAGCTAAGCCCGTAAACGATTGCGCCTTGAAAAATTCATCGCCGCTAATTTCATCTAGTTCTTCTTCTTGCGGGAAGGCTATCCCTTCGCGAACAATTTCATTCCAAATACTTATCGCCTCGCGCACATTTTTTGTATCGTAAGGCTTAACCATTATAGCCATCAGGATTCCTCCTATAAATTTTACTTTTGAGTTCGCCATTTTGAATTTCGCCGATAAGCTCCCAAGTTCCCACCTTTACTACCGCATTACTTAAAAAACTTTTATCGAAAGCTTCACTCACAATCGCCACGATTTTTTTATCAGTGGGCATTTCGTCAAACGTCATAAATGGCATAACATTTTTGCTCGTCCAAGACATATTTTTCGGGCGAATTTTTTCGTAATTCTCTTTCGTCTCCAATCGATAAATTTTAGCTCCGGAGTAAAAAACTAGTGACGTGGAATATTTTCCTCCGTGACTTACCACGCAAGTTTTTTCGTCGATTAGCGGCAAAATTACTTGAGCTTCGCGCCGCGCTGAATTTTCTTCGGTAAGCGGCAACACCACGAAATAAAATGCCAGCGGATAAATTATTATCGTACTCAACGTCACGCCCAAAAATAATCTCCAACGGTTCACGAAAAACTTTGCTAGAAAAATCATAGCGGGAATCATTGCCGGCAATGTGTAGGTTATGTACTTCGTCGCGCACAACTGGAAAAATATTATCACCGTCAACGCCCAGACTATCAAAAATTTATCGCGCACGTCAAACGTTGGCAAGCGTCGCAAATTTTTAGCCGCAATGCCGATAAGCACGATTGACCACGGGAAAAATCCTAACGCAGTCACGACCAAATAATAATACCAGACGTTCGTATTTTTGTACTCCGTGACTGTCGCTCGCAAAAAGTTATGCACGCCTAAAAAATTTTCTATGAATTCCCAACCGTGCAGAAGCATCATTGGCAAATACCATATCGCGATTATCGCTAAGAGTATCGCAAAATGTTTCACGCGGAAGAGTTCGCGCAAGTGTTGCAAATCGCCCTGCCACGCCAAAAAAATTAAAATTATAAGTCCAGGCAAAAGAAATCCTATTGGACCTTTCGTCAAAACCGCTACGCCCGACGCCGCGAACGCTATCAAATAAAATTGTGGCTTGCCTGCGTGGTAGCCCCAAAAGAAACTCATTAGCGTTATCGAGAACATAACAAGCAACGTCATATCAGTTATCACCGCGTGCGACAAATACCAATACTCCAGCGAAGTCGCTAACATGACTGCCGCCGCAAATCCAACTTTTTTATCGTAAAGTTTCGCGCCGAATAAGTACGTCAGAAATAATCCGAACGTCGCGAATAGCGCAGGGAAAAATCTCGACGCAAATTCATTCACGCCGAAAATTTTATACGCGATTAAAAGTTCCCAGTAAAACATTATCGGCTTATCGAACCAATAATCTCCATAAATGCGCGGCGAAAGCCAATCACCCGCCTCTAACATTTCCTTTGCTGTCAACGTGTAAACTGATTCTGTCGGGTCAGTTATCGGAATAAGCCACCCGCCTAAAAAAAATAATATTAGCGATACGATAAACAAAAAGATACAGTTTAACATGCCCATCAAAAATATTTCTCCTAGAATTTATTACGCATTAAAAAGGCGTAAACTCCCAATGAACTTCCAATTTCTTGCGCTTGCCGCGCCAACGAATTACCGCTTGCGAACAATGCAAATCATGATACCAATAATAGTCTATGTCGTCCATTCTATGATTGTCCATATTCATTTTATAGCCAATAACTAAGCGGTCTTTCGGCGTCACCATATAACTTATACCCGCTTTAAGTTTCTTCGAGTAATCGTCCAAATCAAAATCGAAAACAGAATTCATAGAGTTATTTTTTTCGTAAGAATAGCCAACATAAGCCGCAAGCCTCTCGTTGAATTCTCTGCCAAGTATAACGTTCCAATTCATGCCGTGAACGCTCGTATCTCTCCCGTAATCCTTTTTAAGTTTGTCTTTCGTGATTTTGTAGCTCGTGTTCATGAACAGCAAATATTTTCCAATAAAAATCGGGTCGTGATACAAAGTCGCTTCGTATACGCCATGTGTACTGGAAATATCATTTTGCCGCCAATGTCCAAGTTCCGCTTCCAAACTGTATCCTAAAGGCAAGCCTTCAATATGCCGCCCGTAATATAAATCAAGCGAAGGCTCCTTTTGCATCCAACGCGCATCTTTATCGTCATAAAAACCGTATTTTAACCGCCCGACAAAATCCCGATTCCTATATTGCAACTCGGCATTGCTACGGACGCCCTTTTTCGTCTCAATGTAAGCCCCGACAACAAAATCAAAATGCGGGAGCAAAGGGAATCTAAAATCGTCGCGGATATAGACGCCGTGATCAGAATTGTAGCCCACTCGCGGGAAATAATTTTCTTCCTGCTCGCCAAATTTGCGCTCCATGTATTCGCGCGAACCAACAACATTGCCCTTTACCAGAAATTGTACGTTGTACATTTTCATAACCTGTTCGGGCCAAACCTCAATCCGCTCCGCGCTAACGTGATAATCAGGACTTTTCGCGCCGCATTTCGTCTGCGTGCCGTTATGAACAACTATATGGTCGGGATAAAATTCAAAACGCTTGCCAGTCAGATAATATTCGCCGACTTTGCCGTTAGCTTCGCCCATAGTGCCGCGCTTTGTGCCGTAATTGTAAATGGTCCTGTAGCCGTCGAGAGTGACGCGCGGTGCACCTTCTGTCAGCTGCAGGACGTGAGCTTTGTCTTCGACACGAACAATTTGTTCTTTGACATTGCCGGTCGCCTCTTCGCTTTGAAATCTGTGACCGTCAAGCTGAATAATATTAACTTTACCCGTTGCTATGAATTCGCCGCTATTTGAGTAGTAAATTAAATCGTCGCCCTCGAATATCGCCGGAATTGGGTCGCCCTCCTTTTGTTCGTGCGGGAGTCGCTCCTTTTCCTTAGCTATGTCGGCTAAAAGTTTTTCCTGTTCTTCCGTTAATTTCTTGTCGCGAGCTTCGCGCCGTCTGTTTTCTATGTAGTCAAAAATTTCCGTGCCCGTGTCTGAACTCGCTTCGTAAACCGCTTCCGCCGTCGAAGTCATAAACATTGCGGCGCATACGACGCCTAAAAATTTTTTCATCTTTATTCCTCATCAACTATTTCTATAAGTTCTCCGTCGTAACCTTCAAGCGTCTTGCCCTCTTCGGGGCGCGGCTCAACTTCTTCAGTCGGCTTGAGATTATAATCGTCTGGATTAAGTCCGGGATAAGATTCGGACGAAGACTCGTTTACAGGTTCGGGCGAAGTCTCAACGACGAGTTTAGGCTCCGTGCTTGGCGTTGGCGCAACTTCCGTAGGCTTTTCGACAACGGGCGCGATATAACCGCTACCGCTATTGCGCAAGCCGTATACGACAACGGGTTCTTTTATCTGCACGAAAAGTTCAATGCCCGCAGGCAACTCGATATTTTTGCCGCGTATGAAAACTTCTTCGACGTCTTTATTTTTGCCCGAAAAAGTTTGTCCGATTAAGCTTAAGCCGCGAGCCATTTCGTTATTGGTCATTTCGTCAATCGCTTCAATGCCCGTGTAAGTTTTAACGTCCTGCCCGTCAAGGCTTTTGAGTTTATTGAAGTCGGTTTCGATTTTCCCATTGCTGAAAATATTTTTGGCGCGAAGAACTCTAGTAACGGTGCCTTCGCCTGGCAAGCCGTTTGCAAAAACTAAACTGTCGTTGATAAAAACATCGGAGACAATTTTAACTGGGATAGTGTCGCCTTCCTGCAAAGCTTTCGAGCTAACAGGCGCAGTCGTCACGACTTTTATTAGCGTATTCGCCGGAATCTGAACTTGCGCTATCGGCAAAATTTCCGCGCCGTATGACGCCTTAGCAAGTTCGCGAATTCTCTCATTGAAAGTTCCAGTTAAAGTCTTGCCCAAAATCTGATTTTCCAAAGCAACAAGGCGCGTATCAATGCCGCCGAGTGCGACTTTGTGATTTAAATTCCATTCCAACACATTGACTTTCGCCAAAATGCCAGGCTCCGCGCTGTTGTCGTAAAGCGTGTCGTAAATTGCTTCAATGCGAGCGTTCATATTGCCAGTCATATTTCGCCCGCTGTAACTCTTTTCAAGCTGGGAAATTCTGTCCAAAATCGCGCCGCTCTGTTCAGCTCCGTAAGTATCGATTTCAATTTTTGCGAGCTTAGCATTGGCAGAATCGTCCGCCGCTAAGCAAAACGTCGACGCAGAAAAAATCATCGACGCCGCCAATGCTCCGCAAAAAAATTTCTTCCAACTCATCACTAATTCCTCCGCACTACTTTTTTCATGATTATAACAGGTATCAACTATTTTCTGCAACGCCTTAAAAAATTCCTTGCAAGTCAACGATAAATATTGTAGAATAACAACAAATATTTAAGGATGTTTTCGTTTCAAGGAAGGTGAGTAAAATGTCAGGGATAAACGCAATAGGCTCGACTGATTATAGTTGGCTGTTCAATAGCACTAATAACAAAAAACAAGACTCGGTTGCGCGGCTCTGGAATGCTTACGGCGACTATCAGTCGAACGCCCAAACGTCTCTTTCGGGCTTGAGCGAGATTAACGCTAATCTCAAATCGGTTTTGGCAAGCTATGATGAGGCTAAAAGTACTTTCAACCTCGAATTTGAGGAAAATATGTCCGCGCTCAGTGAGTCCTCCAAGCAAATTCAAAAGTATAGCTTCAGCGTGCCAAAAGACGGCGCAATTACCAAAACCGAAACTACCGGCGAAAACGGTATTATTTCTTCTACAACTACTTATAGCAAAGATTTACAATCAGCTCTTGATGTCGTCAGCGAGTTTGTCAGCAATTATAACAGTTCACTCAAATTTTTTAACGATAACGCCGCCGTCTCCAATCGTGTCGCGAATCTGGCTACAGTTTTCAGCGACGCAACTTATCGCGCCTCAAGTTATGAAGCAATCGGCTTGACGGTTAATGCGGGCGGTATGATTGAAATCAACGAAGAAGTCTTAGCTAATGCAATCGTCGAAAATCCCGACAGAGTTTCTGGTTTGCTCGGCGACGGCGGACTTGCTACTAAAGTTGACAGTCATATCAGCTACGCCAATTCGCAATACGATAGGCTTTTCCCGTCCGCTGAAAAAATGCTCGGCAATCAACTTTCTACTGCCGCAATTTACACCAGCAACGCTTATCGCAATATGACGGCTTATGCTAGCGTTGGTAATCTTATCAACATGCTATTCTAAGAAATTGTTTTAGGCAAAAAAAATCGCTCGCCAATTCGGCGGGCGATTTTTCGTTTAAATTCATTTGAACAGCTCGATAATTTGCTTGCCGATTAAAATTACTGTCATGCCGATAAAAAGTGGGCGAACATATGCCGCGCCTTTCGTGATTGCCATTTTCGCACCGCAAGCCGCTCCCAAAATCATACCGCAACCCATTGGAATTGCATAGGAAAAATTCACAAGTCCAAAGCCCGTAAAAATTATCACGGCGGCAAGATTGCTAGCAAAGTTAGCGGCTCTGGCATTGGCGGCGGCTCCTAAAAATCCATAGCCCATAACTAGATATAAGAACAGCATAAACGAGCCTGTGCCTGGTCCAAAAAATCCGTCATAAAATCCTAGCGCGAAAATCAAAATCATTCCGAGCAGATAATTTTTGTGCGAGACGTGCACAGATTTTTTATCCGCGCCCCAATTCTTTTTTGCTACGCTGTAAATCGCAATGATAATCAGCATGACGACAACTAGCGGGCGCAAAAAATCTGGTGGAACTTGCCGGACGACGAATACGCCAAAAACTGAGCCGATAAACGCTAGCGGGAACATTACCCGCATTATTTTTTTGTCAATCGTGCCCGAACGTAAATAAGTTAGAAAGCCGGCGAACGCGCCCATTGTCGAGGCAAATTTATTCGTGCCCAAAACATTCAGCATTGGCAAACCCGCCCACATTAGCGTTGGTACGGAGATTAACCCGCCGCCACCAACTACTGAATCAATAAAAGCGGCGACAAAGCCCATTACCGCCATTGCCGCCATAACTGTAAAGTCTAGTTCCAAAATAATAGCCTCAATGGTGGAAAAGTCTAATGTGCGTAAATGCCATTGCGATATTGTACTTGTCGCAAGTTTCTATAACGTTATCGTCGCGAATTGAGCCGCCGGTTTGCGCGATAAACTCAACGCCTGATTTGTGAGCGCGTTCGATATTGTCGCCGAACGGGAAGAAGGCATCGGACGCAAGCGACACTCCGCGCAGATTTTCAAGCCAAGAAATTTTATCGTCTAAAGTCAAAGGTACGGGCTTTACCGTGAAAAGATTTTGCCACGAGTCATCAAAAGTTTCGCCGCCTAAGTAAACGTCAATAGCGTTATCGCGGTCGGGACGTTTGATATTTTTCTGGAAGGGCAGCTCCAAAACTTTCGGACACTGGCGCAAGTACCAATAATCCGCCTTATTTCCGGCAAGTCGTGTGCAGTGAACGCGACTTTGTTGCCCCGCGCCAATCCCGATAGCTTGCCCGCCCTTAGCGTAGCAAACCGAATTAGATTGCGTATATTTAAGAGTTATTAGCGCAATCAAAAGGTCGCGAACAGCTTCGGGAGTGAAAGTTTTATTTTTAGTCGGAACGTCCTCAAGGCACGCGGCGGAAATTTCAATGTCGTTATGTTTTTGCTCGAAAGTCACGCCGAAAACTTGCTTAGTCTCAATCGCGGGAGGCGCGTAATCGGGATTCATTTTTATAACAAGATAACTGCCCTTGCGCTTAGCTTTAAGAATTTCCAAAGCTTTTGGCGAATAGGATGGCGCAATAATTCCGTCAGAAACTTCGCGGCGAATAAAATTAGCGGTCGGCTCGTCGCACTCGTCGGACAAAATCGCGAAGTCGCCGTAAGAACTCATTCTATCGGCTCCGCGTGCGCGAACGTAAGCGGTAGCCTGCGCGGAAAGTTCTAAGCCTTCAGCAAAGTAAATTTTCTTCAAAATGTCGTCGAGCGGCTCACCGACGGCGGCACCGGCCGGACTTACGTGCTTAAATGACGCGGCGGCAGGAAGATTAGTAGCTTTGCGCATTTCGCGAACGAGCTGCCAACCGTTAAGCGCATCAAGCAAATTAATATAACCTGGTCGCCCGTTGAGAACTTCAAAGGGCAATTCACCCGACGCGACAAAAACTTTCGCGGGCTTCTGATTCGGATTGCAACCGTATTTCAATTCCAATTCATTCATTTAAATCACCTCAGCGGAGAAATTCTGCGCGGCGGCATTTATCCCCTGCTATGTTCGTGATATAATGGCAGAAAAATTGCGGAAGGTGAGCTTATGAATAAAGATGACTGGAAAAATTTTTTCGCGACAAAGGTTGGCAAGTGCAAGGTTTTAGTTATCGGCGATATTATGATGGACAAATATTATTATGGCGACGTGAAGAAATTCGCTAGCGATGCGCCAGTCCCAGTTGCAAAAATCGTTAAGCGCAAAACGTCACTAGGTGCGGCGGCGAATATCGCAAACAACTTAGCAACGCTCGGTTGCAAAACTTCAATCGCGGGCTTTGTCGGCGACGATCATAATTTCGAGACGCTTTCAACACAACTTTACGAGAGCGGAATTAATCAAGACGGGCTTATCGCGACAGAGTGGCCGACAACGACGAAAGTTAGGATAATGAGCGGGCATGTTCAAATGTTCCGCATGGATTTTGAAGACCTTGCTCCGCGAACGGAAGAACAATTCGAGGCATTAAAAAATTTCGTCAAGCGGCGGCTAAATGACAGTTTAGACGCGATAATTTTAGCCGATTACGAAAAAGGCGTTTGCACGGAAAGATTTTGCGCGTCGGTGATTCGTGCGGCGCATAATCACGGCGTGCCGGTCGTTGTTATGCCCTACGGTCAGCAGTGGATTAAATATGCGCAAGCCGATTACATTACGCCCAATGTTGCGAAGATAAATAAAATTTTGCTTAGTCCTATTCCCACTGACGACAACGACGCAGCAGAACGCGCAGGGCGATATATTATGCGCAAGTTCAGAATCAAAAATGTTTTGGCGACGCGCTCGGAATCGGGTATGACGCTCGTAACTGACGAAGAAGTTTTTCATTTGCCGACAAGCGCGCAAGAAGTTTTCGACGTCGCCGGAACTGCGGATACTGTCGCGGCGGTTTTCGCTATGGCTCTTGCGGGCGGCTTGCGACCAGTTGACGGAGCATTTATCGCCAATATTGCGGCGGGAATTGTCCTTAGGAAGTCGGGAACTTACGCCATAACCCGCGAAGATATGCTCCATGCTCTCGCCGGCTAAAAATTTTGAAACTAGCTAAGTGCAACGGAGCATTCCGGCGCGGAGATTTAGTTCAAAGCGTCGCAACGTCTTGCGCGTCCGCTGTTCCGTCGCTTTTAAAGCGACAAAAAAGCCCGCCAAACTGCGCGGGCTTAAAAATTTTTAAATGCTAACTTTTTTCTTTCCGAAAATGAAGCTATCAAGCAAGTCGATAAGCTGACCAATTTCAGGCTTGGAAATTTGCGCACTCGCGCCGAGTTCTTCGCCCTTCAAGCGCATTTCCTCACTAATGAGCGACGAGAACAAAACAAACGGAACGTCGCGAAGTCTTTCATTGCTACGGACGAGTTTCAAAAGTCTGTGACCGTCCATTTTGGGCATTTCAACATCAGAAACGATTATGCCGACGTGTTCAGAAATTGCGCCGTCCTTATTGGCAAGCCCTTGCAGATATTCCCAAGCGTCCTGCCCGTTGCCGAAATCGCGAACAAATCTGTAGCCGGAATCATGCAAAGTCGTAACGAGCAAGTCGCGCAACATTGGCGAATCTTCCGCAACGACAATATGAACATCTGAGCGAACGGAGCGAACGTCAGCATCAGCCTCTGAAACCGTAGTGAGTTTGGCGTTAATTTCGGGATTAATCTCGGCAATAATCGTCTCGAAGTCGAGGAGCAAAACAATTCGGTCGGGCATTTTGATTATACCGACGACGCGGCTTTGGTCGCCGACTTCCGGCGAAGGCTCCATATCCTTCCATGAAATGCGATGAATGCGCGATACATTTTCCACCAAAAAGCCTATGTCGTAGTTATTAATTTCCGTGACTATAATATTTTTCGCTTCGTCGCCGTTGGTTACGTTCAAACAGCGCGGGAGATTTACCAGAGGAATTGCCTTGCCGCGCAGAGTAAACAGCCCGTCAACGTAGGGGTGAGCTTGCGGCATTGCCGTAACGGGTATGCGCTGAATAACCTCACGAACTTTGGCGACGTTTATGCCGTAGTTGACGCCGCCAATACTGAATTCCACTATCTCAAATTCATTGGTGCCGCTTTCAAGCAAAATGCCTTTGCTGTCGCCGAGAGTCGGTGCTCCCTTGCGTATTTTGTCATTTGCCATTAACTATTCCTCCATTAAACAATTTCTTTTGCTAGGATTTTCGCCGTGTAAGTTTTTTATCCTTCAAAACGCGGGCGACTAATTTAAAATCATCTAAACATTGCCGCGACAGCATATTAAAAAATTTTTAACTCATTCTTGCGTTTGTTCGTCAGAACGACGGCTTTATTGGTCAAGGCGTCCAAAATTCCGTAGTTGGCAGTTAAAATGCTTTGAGTATTCATCAACAACGTTTTTAATTTTGCATAAGAAATTCTCCCGATTTCGTAGCCCGCCATTGTGCCGACAAGTTCTCCCATAAACGCCCCAACAAGCGGCGAAGCAATAGGAACCGTAGCAACTGCCGTCGCGCCAAATAACGCACCTTGAAGCCCGAAAATAACCGAACAAATTGCCGAAGTAGAAACCTTGCTAACTTGATTCAACGCCTCCAAGCATTTAATTTCACCGTTGGCATATTGCAAAATTGTTTTTGAACTTTCAACCGCAATCAAAGCAACAGCAGTTAAGGTGAGCATTGGCGTTGCGCGAGTAAGTAGCGGCAATATTCTTCTTTCCGCGCCGACCTTTAAAGCTCCCGTAACTATGACGCGCAAACTGTCAGTCGTGCCGGTCTTTATCAAAAACTTTGTAAAATTTTGTTTCAACACACTATTTTTAAAAAGTATGGAAAGCCCAGTCGTCAACGCCATTCCACAAACTCCAGTCAATGCGGCATTGCGGCTCAAATTTGCAGCGACGGTTGAAATATCAGTCCTAACGGTAATGGCAGAGAAATCAAGTTGCATAATTCTTTTGTATTGCGTCATTATCGATTTTTTTACGCCAGTATCAAATGCCGCTTGATGAACGTTCGCCGGAGTAATCTTTTTTTCGGCGTGACCTTGTTTGAAAATATTTTCTGTGGTAGATGAAAAATCGTTCTTATCGTGCGGTTGAATAAGCCCAATATTTTGAAAGCCGTTTGAAAATTGAATCACACTGTGATTTATCATGTCCAGGATTTCATTTTGAAGGCAAAATCTTTGAATAAGTTCATAATCACCATTATTCATTGAACTTTTAATTTTTTCGCGAAACCAATCTTGCGTGACGTTTTCATAACCAGGCGAAGTTTTAATTTCCTGCAGAAAATCTTCCATATATTTATTGCTGTCAAAAATTTCCCTACACATCGCGTCAATTTTCTTTTCGGACATTTTGGGGAATTTATCGGCAAACATTTCCTTTAAAAATTCTTCGTCGGTAACGGAGAGGTCTTTTTCGGCGTATTTGATGAAAAAATCTTCCAAAAGTTCGCCGATTTTTTTATAATCCGATTCGTCAGCATTTTGCATTTCTAATTGCCTCACTAATTACTCTTATGTTTCAAATAATTCAAAAATTTTCTTGTAACCTTTCTGCAAATTCGATTTCGCAATGGAATTTCCGGCAACGACTCCAATTTTATTTTGAGTTCTTCTTCCTGCCATTGTCTGTCTTTCTTTTCTAATTTCCTGACATTTTTCAGTGTAAAACTGGCAAAAAATTCGCGCATAATGTCATTTGTCGATTTAAGGAAATGTAAAATTCTACCTGGAGATTTAACAAAATATATCAAGCGAAGATTTATCCAATAAAAAATGTCCCGTAAATCCGGTTGAGATGCGTTCTTAAATTTTTTGCGCTTGTAATTTCCAAAAATCCTCGTGAGCTGATTCCACGCCGACATTTGCGCAGAATTATTAACTACGTTCAAAACAATGTCGGGATTAAAAATTGGCTTCTTTTTTTTATCGCCGACATTTTTACCGCTCGAATACTTTTTCTCTTCCATAAATTTGGAGAAAGACATTTCGACGGCATCCGCGACAATTTCGGCAATATCAGCACCGCTGTAGCCAAGCGTACCCTTTATAAGCTTTTCAATTTTTTCTTCAGAATCGCTCGAATCTGTCCATTCAAAATTGTCGTTGTAACGAACTTTATCGATATGGATTTTAAAAATATCTTTTCTTTCAGAGGCATTCGGCGTTCCAACGTAAAAAATTTCATCGAATCTGCCTTTACGCAGGAGTTCAGGCGGAAGTCTTTCGACACTGTTTGCAGTAGCGACAACGAAAACCGGCGAAGTTTTTTCCTGCATCCAAGTCAAAAATAAACCTAAGAGCCTTACGGTAATTTCCCCGCTGCCATCCGAACCCGTGCCCGCAAAGGCCTTTTCCAACTCGTCAATCCACAACACGCAAGGCGCAGAAACTTCAGCAAGCTCGGTTGCGCGGTGCATATTTTTTTCCGATTCGCCTACATATTTGCCCAAAATTTTTCCCATGTCCAATTTCAAAAGCGGTAAATCGAAAATCGCAGCCGTTGCCTTTGCCGTCAAAGTTTTTCCGCAACCTGGCATTCCGACTATCAAAATTCCTTTTGGAATTCTCACGCCGCAACGCATTGCCTCATCAACGTGCCGAAAAGTATTTTCTTTTTTCTTCAGCCACGCTTTTAAATTTTCAAGCCCGCCAATATCGTCTTCTTTTTCGTCACACTCTACCATTTCCAAAATATTTGTCTTGCGAATTATTTGTTTTTTGTTTTCAATTATCAAATCCAAATCCGAAAAAGTTATATCATTTTCGCCGGCAAGAGCGAGGGAAAGAATATTTATTATGTCAAATTCGGACATACCTTTAAAGGCGGTGACGAGTTTTTTCAACAAAATGCCGGAAGGTGTTTTCGCGCCGTGTTTTTCGCAAAAATCCCTTATCAAATCTTCAAGTTCTATTTCGTTCAAGTTTTCTATTTTTAAAATCGTCAAATAATGTTCCAAAACTGCAGGGATTCTCAAGACGGACGAAACGATTATTATTGTGCAATCGTCAAGCTCTCCGGTGTAAATGAGCTGAGCAAGATATTTCATCTGTGCAACAATTTCTTCGTCCTCAAAATATTTGTGTATGTCTTTTAAAACTAAAACGGAATCATTCAACTGACATTTGACAACTGCACCATATTGCATACTGCGAGCATCATTTATGAAATTTTGCAAAGTTTCCTTAAGAGGTATGCGATTATCAAAATTTGCGACGTGTTCACCTGAATTATTATGCTTGAAAAGACCTTCCGCCTTGTTCCATTCGTAAATATCCCGCTCGACGGCGACACGCTTTATAATTTCGTCGGCTTTATCTTCTTCAAAAGTATCAATGTAAATAATCGGCAAGCCTGCGTCAAGGTACAACATTAATTGTTCCGTTGCAACTTCAATTCCCGTATCATCATTGCCGCTACTATCGGAAGAGATTTTTATTTTTGGGAAATCAATATTATCCTCTTCATAAGAGTCAATGCTTGTCCGTCTACGTGTAAGTATTTTGAGGTTACTGAATTTATCGCGATTTTCAGGCTTGGAGCAAAAAATTTTTAACTGCTCCTTCTCCATTACTTCAAAAGTGCCCTCACTAACTTTTTGTTCGATTGAAATTTTTGTCTCGTCTTCTATCGCTTGGCGATTTATTCCGACAAATCGTAGCGCACTATCGAAAACATCTTCTTTATTTAGTTTGTAAGGTTTGTCTTTATTTATCAGATAAACGACTTTATATTTGCCAGCTTTTTTCTGAGCTTTAAGGCGATTTATTACTTCATTTAGCTCGGTTTGCGTGCGAACGATTTGATTGACATATTGGAGAATTTCTTCTTCCTCGTCATCGTCCTCAAAAGCCGCAATTTCAAGTATCTCATCTTCTTTACTCGAAGATTTAATAATTTGTTCAATACTCTCAATTTCTTCAGTTTTCGATTCATCGATTTCAAAAATTTGGCAGAGTTTAGAAGTAAATTCGCGAGTAAAAATTTTTTCTTTTTCAGGTGTGATATTTTTAAAAATTAATTTCCTGCGATTATAAGTTTTCCAGAGTTCCTCGACGGCACAGCAAGTGTCATCTGGATAATCATGGTCACGCATCCATTTTAAAAGCTTGTTGTTGCCAAATCTATTGTCGGCGAAAAGATACCCAATAATTTCCGTCATATCGAAATTTTTTTTAAAATCATCTTTAGTGCGAACTTCTTCGTTGTTCTTGAGGAAGAGAGCAAATTTTACTTTCTTGAGATGTTTATCTGCCATTAAATACGCTCCTTAAAATTTATCTGAGGAGAAATAATAACATTTTGTAAAAACTTTTTCAACTTATTAAGAAACTTTTTTGCGAAGTTGCCAAGATAAAATCGCCACAAAAATCGCCACGCCGATTATATCCGTCACAAGTCCAGGCTTAATCATCATTAGCCCGCCCGCACCCAAAATTATTCGCTCTAAAGTTCTTAACGGCGCGGCAAGGTATCCGATTAGCGACGAAGAAAGCGCGACCATTCCAACTATCGCCGTCAAAAGCGATAAGCCTAAACTCGCCGTCACGCCGTGCATTAAAATTAGTTCCGGATTCAAGACGAACATATAAGGAATTATGAACGCCGCAATCGCTAACTTCGACGCATTTATTCCCGTCCTTAGCGCGTTGCCGCCCGATATGCCCGAACCCGCATAAGCCGCCAATGCTACCGGCGGTGTCACGTCCGCAATTATCCCGAAGTAGAAAACGAACATGTGCGCCGCCAATATCGGGACGCCCATTTGAATTAGTGCAGGAGCCGCTATCGTTGACGTTATGACATAATTTGCCGTTGTCGGCACGCCCATTCCTAAAAGTATCGCCGTTATCATCGTTAAGAACATGCTAGGCAAAACCATTCCGCCTGATAAGTCCAATAACGCTGACGCCAATTTTAATCCTACGCCCGTTTTCGTCACGACGCCGATTATTATTCCCGCCGCCGCGCAGGCTACTAATACTCCCAAAACATTTCGTGCGCCCGTCTCCAAACCTTTGACAATCGCCGCTGGCGACATGCGCGTTGATTTTTTTATGCTCGATACCACGATTGATAAAACTATCGCTACTAACGCCGCCCGCATTGGCGTATAGCCACTAACCAACAAGTAGACGATTACTATTAACGGAATTGCTAAATGCCCGCGTGTTTTCAAAAGTTCGCCAAGCTTTGGAAGTTCCGAGCGCGGCAAGCCGCTTAAATTACTTCGCTTAGCCTCGAAATGTACGCCGAGCCATACGCCGATAAAATACAGGAGCGCAGGTATCACCGCCGCTTTAACGATTTCGACGTAAGGCACGCCGACAAATTCCGCCATTAAAAACGCTGCCGCGCCCATAACCGGCGGCATAAGCTGCCCGCCCGTTGACGCCGCCGCCTCGACCGCTCCGGCAAAATCTTTGTGATAGCCGAGCTTTTTCATCATGGGAATAGTCAATGAGCCTGTGCCCACGACATTTGCGACAGAAGAGCCGCTGACTGTTCCCATTAGTCCGCTTGATAAAACTGCGACTTTTGCAGGACCGCCGCTCGCCCAACCCGCTATCGAGTTCGCTACGTCTATAAAAAATTTCCCTAGCCCAGTTCCTTCCAAGTACGCGCCGAATAGGATAAACAAAAATATAAACGTTGACGAAACGCCCAGCGGGATTCCGAAAATGCCTTCAGTCGTGAAGTAAACGTGACTGACAAAATAATCTATCGTCAAGCCTCTGTGCGCTAAAAGTCCTGGCATGTATGGTCCCGCGAACGCATAAGTTATAAAGAATAATACCACGCAAACCATTGGAATTCCGACGACGCGCCGCGCCGCCTCTATCACAAGCAGAATTCCTAACGCCCCGACCATTACATCAGTCGAAGTCGGCAACGCCGCCCGCAATATCAGTTCCCGATAATTTATCACGATATAAGCCGGAGCCGCCGCGCCCATTATCGCCAAAAATAAATCAAGCAGGTGAAGTTTATCGCGCCGCCATGATTTTCGCGTCGGGTACAGCAAGAACGATAAACATAATCCGAATCCCAAATGAATCGCTCGCTGTATCTGCGCGTCTAAAAGTCCGAAACTCGCCGTGTATATCTGAAAGACCGAAAAAGTTATCGCGATTGCCGAAATGATTTTTGCCATTGCGCCAGTATATTCCATTGTGTTTGATTCGCTGTCATATTTTTTTAAAACTTCTTGTGCTGTCATCTCTTTTCTTTCGCTCATTAGGATCACCTCTTTTGATTTTTCTAAAAATATTCGGCATGCCCTAAATTTTTTCCTGCAAATTGAAAAGGTGTGGCATTTCTACCACACCTCTAAGCTTAAACCAAATTAAAATGTGCGTGTCAAGTAAAATTTTCATTTTTTCACCTCGTAGCTATCAGCAATATCTCTCCAAATTTCCGCGTCCATTGAATCGAAAAGTTCAGCGTCTAAAGTGAATTCGACCTTTGCAATTCTTGCGCGGCGGACTTTAGATTTTTTTCTTGGGCGCGAGTCATTTCAATCAGCGGCTTGCCATCGAATTTTAAAATGATTTTGTCCTCCTGAAGAGTGCTGAGCAACGTCACCAAGTCGGAGAATTGCTCTTTTTTAATATAAACGAAAATTTTCTGCGCCGAGTAAAAGTTTCAATTCGTCGCGCAAGTCGGAACCGTCCGAAATCGTCTGCGCAATTTTTTTCCAAACGCCGTTCCTATTCAGAAAAATTCTACTGCCGCCCGCGTATTTGTCAAAAATTTCCTTTAGCTTTTCGAGTGTCTCCGAATTTTCAAGCCGCGCAGGTATCGTCAACCAAAAATCCGGTGAATAATCTTGCGCCCTTAAAATTCTTTCTGCCAAAAGTTGAATTGTGTCGCCGTTATCATCGACGCGCCCTTCCACAACGACAATTTCATCAGGCACCGCGAAATTATGCACTTGATTAAAAACGTTTGGGAAAATTGTTACGTCAATCACGCCGTCGAAATCTTCAACCTTGATATAAGCCATTGTGTCGCCGCGCTTAGTCGTTAGCTGTCGCCTTTCAGTTATAATCCCGCCGACTTTGATACGCTTGTTTAAAATTTTCCCGTCCATAATCGCCGCAATCGAAATCAGATTGGAGAATTTATCGCGAAATTCGTCGAGCGGGTGTCCGGAAAGATAAAAGCCGAGCGTTTCCCTTTCCCACGCGAAAATTTCTGTCTTTGGAACTTCTTCAACGTCCGGAATTTTTTCAACGAGTGTAGGCAATTCTTCTTCGCCGAAAAGATTTATCGCACCGCTTTTGCGCTCCGAACGCATTTTAGCTCCCATTTCTCTAGCGTCCTTAAGATATGCAAGCAGAGCCGCCCGACTTTTTCCAAAACCATCGAACGCGCCGCATTTTATAAGATTTTCCAGACTGCGCCGCGTGAAACTTTTTGAATCAACGCGCCCGCAAAAATCAGTTAGCGATTTAAAAGCTCCGTTGCGGTCTCGCTCGTGAAGAATATTTGTCGTAGCGACTTCGCCAACACTTTTTATCGCGAACAAACCGAAACGAATTGCGCCCTTATCAATCGTAAAATGCGCCGCGCTCAAATTTATATCAGGCGACAAAACTTTAATCTTCATACGGCGGGCAATTTCAATATAAGTCGTAATTTTGCTGGCGTCCTGCACGCCAGACATCATCGCCGACATATATTCTGCAGGATAATGCGCCTTAAGATATGCCGTTTGCCACGCCAATAATCCATACGCTACTGAGTGCGATTTATTAAAGCCGTAATCGGCGAAGTGGCTCAATAGCTCAAAAATTTTCTCCGCTAAAGATTTTTCGACGCCATTTGATTCGCAACCGCGCAGGAAATTTTCCTTCTGGGCTAATAATATTTCTGCTTTCTTCTTACTCATCGCCCGCCGCAATAAATCCGCTTGCCCCAACGTAAAGCCTGCTAGCGTCTGGACGATTTGCATAACTTGTTCTTGATAGAGAATAACGCCGAAAGTTTCTTTCAATATCGGTTCAAGTTTCGGGTGCAAATAATCTTTGACTTTGCGTCCGCGCCTGCCCGCGATAAAATCTGCGACCATGCCCGAACCTAGAGGTCCCGGTCGATAAAGCGCGACTGTCGGGATTAAATCTTCAAAACATTTGGGCTGAAGGTCTTTAACTAATACCGTCATGCCTGGCGACTCCATTTGGAAAACTGCGGCAGTTTCGCCCGCCGAAAGCATTTTAGCGGTCTTTTCGTCGCGCTGTGGAATTTCTGATAACTCAAGCTCAATGCCGCGTGTTTTTTTTATGTTCGCTAATGCCTCCGCTACGATTGTCAGCGTGCGCAGTCCAAGAAAATCCATTTTCAACAGTCCGAGTTCTTCGACTTTATCTTTATCGAATTGCGTAACGAGAACGCCGTTTGCAAGTTGGAGCGGGACAATTTCATCAAGCGGCAATTTCGAGATGACGACGCCCGCCGCGTGAACCGATAAATGACGCGCTAAACCTTCCAATTTTCTTGCGAAGTCGATAATTTTTCTGGATTCGGGATTACTTTCGTATTCGCCGCGCAGTTCATTGGATTTTTTCAGCGCGTCATCAAGCGAAATGTTCAGGACATTGGGAATCATTTTGACGAGCCGCGAACTTTCCGTAAAAGGAATTTCTAAAACGCGGGTCACGTCGCGAATAGAAGATTTAGCCGCCATTGTCCCGAAAGTTGCGATTTGCGAGACGTGCTCGACGCCGTAGCGGTTGCGAACATAATCAATAACTTCGTCGCGGCGAATATAGCAAAGGTCAACGTCAATATCGGGGAGCGTAACACGTTCGGGATTCAAAAAGCGTTCAAAAAGTAAATTATATTTAATCGGGTCGAGGTCGGTAATTTCCAAGACGTAAGCGACGAGACTTCCTGCCGCCGAGCCGCGCCCAGCACCAACTGGAATTTTTTTCTGCCGCGCAAAGTTGATAAAATCCCAGACGATTAGAAAATATCCGTCGTAGCCCATGTCGTGAATAACTTTCAATTCGTAATCAAGTCGCGATTTAATTTCGTTGGTGATAACTTTGTAGCGGGCGGGAATTTTTTTATAACAAAGGTCGCGCAAATAATCGGCGTCAGAGAAACCAGCGGGCAACGGGAATTCGGGCATTTGAAATTTTCCAAACTCAATCGTAACGTTGCAACGTTCAGCAATTTTCAAAGTGTTATCGCAAGCTTCGGGCGTATCGCGAAAAAGTTCGCGCATTTCTTCAGCCGACTTCAAATAATAATCGTCGGAATTAAATTTCATGCGGTTTTCTTCGTGAATAGTCTTGCCGGTCTGAATGCAAAGCAATAAATCATGAAATTCGCTATCTTCGCGGCGCACGTAATGGGAATCGTTCGTTGCGACAAGCGAAATATTAAATTCTGCGGAAAAATTTTTCAGCGCGTCACAAACTATCTTTTCCTTTTCCAACCCGTGATTTTGTATCTCCAAGAAAAAATTTTTCCGCCCGAAAATGTCGACGTATTCGGTAATGAGTTCGCGGGCGCGTGTTAAACCGTCGTGGCGAATGGCGCGGGGAATTTCTCCAGAAACGCACGCGCTTAAGGCGATAATTCCTTCATGATATTTTCGCAAACTCTCTTTATCAATGCGCGGGCGATAATAAAAACCTTCCGTACCCGCCAGCGTCGCAAGTTTTATCAAATTTTTATAGCCAGTATTATTTTCAGCAAGCAAAATCAGATGAAAATATTTAACGCCGTCAGCTTTTTCGCGGTCGAAGCGCGAGCCGGGCGCGACATAAACTTCACAGCCAATAATCGGTTTAATGCCGCGCTTTTTAGCCGCTTTGTAAAAATCAATGACACCGTACATAGTGCCATGATCCGTTATGGCTAGGGAAGTCATTCCAAAATTTTTCGCCGCGTCTAAAAGGTCATTAATCCTTGCCGCGCCGTCAAGCAAACTGTATTCGGTGTGAACGTGCAAATGCGCAAAGCCTTTCATCAAAAATCCCCCTTCGCCATAAATTTTTTGGAAATTATATCAGAAAGTTGATGTTTCTTCAATGAAAGTTCATAAAGAACCCTCATAAAGCCAGATTTTAGACAAAAAGCATATTTCAAATCAAAATCAACTTGGAAAAACTACTTTCGGAAACAAAATCCGTTTTTATCCAATATTTGTTCGGAATCCGTTCAATGCGCCAGACGATATGTGGCGTAGCGTTAGTTAATCGGCTATTCATTGACAAAATCTGTGCCGATAAGCACTTATCTTAATTCTGACAAATAATTTCCTGCTGAAATAAAAAAGCGGCGGACTTTTTGAAAGTTCGTCGCTAATTTTTGTTTAAAATGTGTTAAAAATCCTATCGCCGGCGTCGCCGAGTCCCGGAACGATATAAAAATGATTATTTAGCCCTTCATCAATCGCCGCAGTGTAAATTTCAACGTCGGAATGATTTTCGGCGATTTTTTTTATTCCTTGCGGCGCGGAAATGATATTTAGGAAGAAAATTTTCTTCGCGCCGTGACTTTTTAGCAAATCCAGAGCGGCTGAAGCACTTCCGCCCGTCGCGAGCATTGGATCGACCGCAATTATTATTTTTTCTTCGATATGCGGCGGCATTTTGAATAAATATTCTATAGGTTTGAAGGTTTTTTCGTCGCGATAAAGCCCAATGTGCCCGATTGAGGCATTTGGCAGGATTTTAAGCACGCCGTTTGACATTGCAAGCCCTGCGCGAAGAATTGGAACGATTAAGAAGCTTTTTTCGTCCAAAATTTCAGCGCGACACGATTTAAGCGGCGTTTCGATTGTAATTTCATGCGTCTCGAACTTTTTAGCGGCTTCGTAGGTTAAAAATATAGCAATTTCCTCGACAAGTTCGCGAAAATCTTTCGACGGCGTATTTTTATTGCGCAGTTGAGCGAGTTTGCTAGCGATAATCGGATTTTTAACTTCGTGAACCATTTAAATTGCCTCCTCGAAGCTAATTTCAGCGATTTGCGCGAGTTTTCTAAGGCGATAGACGGGAAGACCGACGACATTTGACCAATCGCCGTTAATTTTCTCGATAAATTTAGTTGCGCCGCCCTGCAGAGCGTATGAGCCGGACTTATCGAGCGGTTCGCCGGTTGCGACGTAATTTTTTATGTCTTGAGGCGTCATTTCGCCGAAAAAAACTTGCGTAACGTCGTAATCGGTAAAAATTTTGCCGTCTGAACGGATAATCGCCAAACCAGTAATGACTTCGTGACATTTAGCGGCGAGTTGAGCCAACATTTGCTCGGCGTCGGCAGGATTTTTAGGTTTACCGAAGATTTTACCGTTTAAAACGACGATAGTATCAGCGGCGATGACGATTGCGCCTGGATTTTTGTTAAAAACGTCTTGAGCTTTGATTTTAGCGTTATGAATGGCTAAATGTTCGGGCGAAACGTCGTTTTTTTCTTCGGAAGCGTCGCTGATTTGAATTTTGAAGTTTTGACAGAGTTTTTTAAGGAGTTCATGCCTGCGCGGGGAGCCAGAAGCGAGAATAATCATAAAATCATCTCCGAAAGTGAATTTTGGACAGATTATAGCACAAAAACGGCTTTGAAGTCGATTTGAGCGGAAAAAATTGGCTTTGAAGCGAGTTTGAGCGGAAAATTTTGGTTTGAAGAGGATTTGAGCGTCAAAAAGTGGTTTTGGAAGCGATTTAAGCGTTTGAAACGAGTTTGAAACGAATTTTGGACGATTGAAAGTAGTTTTGAGGGTTTGAAAATGGTTTTGAGTGCGGTTTTGAGTGGGCAAATTACGTTTTCCATGTACATGGAATTTGTATGGCGTCGTGACGCGGCTTTTTTAAAGGGTACAAAAATCAGGGGCGTTTTGAGAGCGTATTTTACGTTTTCCACGTACATGGAATTTGTAAAATGGGCGAAAAAAATCCCCGCCGAGCGTTTCGACGGGTGAAAATTTCGGTATAAGTTTATCCTTCCGCTTTGAAATTGTAAACGGGCTTCATCACGTCAATAATTTCGACGGTGTCGCCGATAACATCAATAATATCGTCGAGTGACTTGTAAGCTTGCGGGCTTTCGTCGAGAGTGCCTTCGCTGACGGAAGTTGTATAAATGCCCGCCATAGATTTTTTATAATCGTCCATGTTGAGGCGGATTTTTGCGTCGCCGCGAGACATAATGCGCCCTGCGCCGTGCGGAGCGGAAAAATTCCAATCAGGATTACCTTTTCCGACCGCTAAAACGGAGCCGTCGCGCATATTTATGGGGATAAGAACTTTTTCGCCCTTATGCGCGGCGATTGCGCCCTTGCGAATGATTAAATCGGCGGTATCAATATAATTATGCGTGGTGTGGAAGGCTTCGCCGCCCGAAATGCCCGCTTTACCGAGCAAAATTTTGGCAATGAGTTCGCGATTGCGCCTTGCGAACGTCTGACAAAGTTCCATGTCGTGCAAATACTGATGAAAATATTTTCCGTAGACAAAACACAAATCTTCGGGCATATTTGCCTGTTTTCCGCGATATTCCTTCTCCAATTCCTTCAACTTCGACTGAATTTCCTTTTTTCTGCCCAGAGACTTATAAACTGCGATAATTTCTTCTTTCTGCGCGAAAAATTTATCCTTACCCTTCGCCAAATCGATTGCAAGCCCTTGATAAATTTCCGCGACCTGTTTTCCGAGATTTCGCGAGCCGGTATGAATGACAAGATAAAAAATTCCGTCGTTTGAGCGGTCGATTTCGATAAAATGATTGCCGCCGCCGAGCGTACCGAGACTTTTTTCGATTCTGCGCGTTTCTTTTAGCTGTCGATAGCAATTTAGCTGTGTTAAATCGAATTTTTCTTGCCGAAAGTCCCAAATATTGCGTCGAGAGGGAATATAATGCGCCGCTTCGTCAATTTTTTCAAAATCAAGGGCGTCAACGTCCAATTTAACGGTATACATGCCGCAACCGATGTCAACTCCGACGATATTTGGGACAATTTTATCAAAAACGGTCATAGTCGTTCCGATTGTGCAACCTTTTCCGGCGTGCACGTCGGGCATAATGCGAATTTTGCTGTTTTGAGTGAATTCGTAGTTACACATGCGGCGAATTTGTTCGCGAGCGGTATTTTCGATGACTTTTGCGAAAGAAATTGCCGTATTGAACTTGCCTTTAATCTCTTCCATTAAAATTTCTCCTTTCAAGAAAGATTTTGTGCAGCCGCTACGGAAATAATAAAGGAGCCTGCCGATTTTAGCAAGCTCCTGCGGAAAAATTTATTAAATCGTGGCTAAGTCGATAACTTTGCACTTATAAGCCCCATAAATGCGCGGAATTTCCTTTGCGGGGCGACCGTAAGCGGCTAAAAGTTCAAAAACATACTTCATAACGACTTTGACGGGGATTTTTTTCATGCAAGCGAGGTTTTCGTTGCCAGCGCGGGGGCAAATGTGATTTCCGCACGGGTGACAAGGCTCCGGCGACTTAATTAGAACGTCTTTTGCGTCGTATGGATAGAAACCGGGCACGGGCGACGCGCCAAACATGGTTACAATCGGAATATTTCGCGCAACTCCTATATGCATTGGTCCCGAATCGGTCGTTAGGAACAAAACGCAGTTATCTAGAAAGCCTGCGAGCACTGCTAACGAAAATTTTCCGGTGAAAATCTTCAAATGGTCGCTATTTTTATGGCGCATTTGCTCAACACAGCCCGAAACTATTTCTTTATCCATATCTCCGCCCAAAAAAGCAATTCCGTAGCCTTTTTCAAGCAAAATATCGGCGCATTCGGCGAAATATGAATCAAGCCAGCGTTTAGTGAGCCAACTTGCACCGATATTGAACGCGATAACCTTTAAATCACCGAAATTTTCGCGGAAAATCCTTTCTGATTCGCGTTTAGTGGCGTCGGGTATCCACATTTCAAGCCCGTTATCGAAAATTTTATCTATACCGCAAGCTTTTTGCAAAACATCGAAGTGCGAATGGACTTGATGTTGAGAACCGGGCACATATTCCACCTTAAAACCGCGTTTTATATGGCGAGCGATAGAAGGATTGAGCAAAACCTTATCAAAAAACAGAGAAAAGAAAGGTTTAGAGTATCCGACGATTTTTTTTGCGCCGCTGAACGCCGCTAACGCGCTTGCGCGCTCATTTCTATGCAAATTTATCACGAGGTCGAAATTTTTCGCCCGAATTTTAAAAATAAACCTGATAAAGCTGGGCAAATGGTCATCAATGCCTTTTTTATCGATTAAAATGCACTCGTCGAGGTTTTTATTGTACTGAACGAGGTCGGCGAGCTTTTTATCGGCTAATAAAGCAAGGTGAGCGGTCGGAAAATTCTTTCTGAGGGTGGTTAAAGCGGGCGTAACGAGCATTAAATCGCCCAAATGCATTAAATTTATAACCAAAATCTTCATTATTTAAAGAGCCTCTAAAATTTCAGTGCGATTAACGGCATAAGTCCCGACTTTAGCGACGACGACGCCCGCCGCGACGTTTGCGAGGTAAGCGGCGGCATTTGAATCGATTTTTCCTGCTAAAGCGAGCGAAAAAACAGCAATAACGGTATCACCTGCGCCGGAAACGTCGAAAACTTCCTGCGCACGTGCTTTTATGTGGGATTTTTTATTATCATCAATCAAAGATAGCCCTTCAGCGGAGCGCGTGACGACTAAACCGCGCAAATTGAATTCGTCGATAACTTTTTTGGCGGCTTCTTCGATTTGTGAATCAACATTAGCGATTTTTTTCGGCAAAATGGCGTTGAGTTCCTTTAAATTGGGAGTAATGAAGGTTGCGTCGAAATATTTTTGCCAATTATCGCCTTTAGGGTCGACGATAACGGATTTTTTTTGCGCACGACACGCGCCGATAACTTCGCGGCAGATTTTTTTCGTACAAATGCCCTTTCCGTAGTCAGAAATGATGACGGCGTCGACATTTTGGAGTTGCGAATAGAAATTTTCGAGTAATTTATTGCTAGATGGGCTATCGAGTTCGGAAGAGTCTTCAAAATCGAGGCGAATCATCTGTTGATGCCCGCTAATCACGCGAATTTTGGTTGTAGTGGGCTTAGAAGATTGAATTAAGCCGGAAAAATCGACGCCGAGACTTTTTAGCTTACTTAAAAAGGTTTCGCCGTGATTATCCGCGCCGATTTGCCCGATAATTGAAGTTTTGCAGCCGAGAAGGGCTAAATTGTGCGCAACATTAGCCGCGCCGCCTAAAGTTTCTTTAATTTCGGTTACGTGAGCGATTGGAACGGGAGCTTCGGGAGAAATTCTGGTAACATCGCCGAAATAATATTTATCGAGCATAACATCGCCGATTACGAGAATTTTGCAGGCGTCAATGCCATTTTCAACGAAATTTTTAAGTTCCTGAATCATTTGCAAGCCTCAAAAGCGATTTTCGCCGCTGAAATTGTATTTTCTAGGTCTTCATCGGTATGAACTGCGGACATAAAGAGGGTTTCGAACTGTGAAGGCGCAAGATAAACGCGATTTTCGAGCATAGCGGCGAAAAATTTCTTAAACAATTCCTGATTAGCGGCGGCAGATTGTTCATAGTTAGAAATTTGGTGTTCGCTGAAGAAAATACCGAACATAGAGCCGGCTTGGGGCGTTTGAATAGGTATTTTGGCAATTTTCGCGGCATTTTTAATACCGGCGACGAGTTTTGAAGTTTTCGCGGCGATTTTTTCAGTTAAATTGTCTTCGAGAAGAATTTTAAGGGTTGCAATGCCGGCGGTCATAGCTAAAGGGTTACCGCTAAGAGTTCCGGCTTGATAAATTTTTCCGTCGGGCGAAACGTTGCGCATAATATCTTCGCGCCCGCCGTAAGCCGCGCAGGGCAGTCCGCCGCCGATAATTTTACCTAAGCAAGTTAAATCGGGCGTGACGTGATATTTTTCCTGTGCGCCGCCGAGCGAAACTCTGAAACCGCACATAACTTCATCGAAAATCAGCAACGCGCCATATTTTTTAGTAACGTCGCGAAGACCGCGCAGATAATTTTCTTTCGGAAGAACTAAGCCCATATTGCCCGCGACTGGCTCGACGATAACGGCGGCAATTTGTTCGCCGCATTCCGCAAAAACTTTTTCGACGGCGTTTAGGTCGTTATAAGGCAAAGTAATCGTATCCTGCGCGGTGCCGCGAGTAACGCCAGGGCTTGACGGTTCGCCGAAAGTTGCCGCGCCGCTACCGGCTTTGACTAAAAGTCCGTCGCTGTGCCCGTGATAGCAACCGATAAATTTTATAATCTTTTCGCGTCCCGTGAATCCTCTTGCGACGCGGAGAGCACTCATTGTCGCTTCAGTGCCGGAATTCACCATGCGCATAACTTCCATGCTCGGAAAAATTTTATTCACGAGCTTAGCAAGTTGCGTTTCAAGTTCAGTCGGTGCGCCGTAACTCGTACCGCGTTCAACGGCATTTTTCAGCGCGGCGACAACTTGCGGGTGCGCATGCCCCAAAATCAGCGGTCCCCACGAGCCGACAAAGTCAATGTATTCGTTGCCATCAATGTCGAAAATGTGGCTGCCCGCGCCGCGAGCTATGAACGGCGGATTAGAATTCACGCTAGAAAACGAACGCACTGGACTATTGACGCCGCCCGGCATAAATTTTTTAGCCTCATTAAATGCGGCAAGCGATTTTTCTAAATTCATAACGTCACCTCAAATCCAATTAGCAAAATCGAGCGCATGATAAGTGATAATCATATCCGCGCCGGCGCGTTTCATAGCCGTCAAGTTCTCAACGACAATCCGTTTATAATCAATCCAACCTTTTTTAGCCGCCGCCTTGACCATAGCATATTCGCCGCTGACATTGTAGACCGCGACAGGGCGATTAATCTTTTCGCGAACTTTGCTGACAATATCCAGATAGGCGAGCGCAGGCTTAATCATGATAATATCCGCGCCTTCAGCTAAATCCAATTCGACTTCCTTTAAAGCTTCGCGACTGTTAGCAAAATCCATTTGATATTGTTTCCTGTCGCCGAATTGCGGAGCAGAATCTGCCGCGTCGCGAAAAGGTCCGTAGTAAGCGGAGGCGTATTTAACGGCGTAACTCATAATCGAGACGTTGATAAAATTTTTCTCGTCGAGCGCGTCGCGAATTGCGCCAATGCGCCCGTCCATCATATCCGACGGAGCAATAATATCTGCGCCCGCTTCCGCCTGACTGACTGCGACTTTCTGCAAAAGTTTCAACGTCTCGTCATTGTCGACGTAATGCCCGCAAAGTTTGCCGCAATGCCCATGACTTGTATATTGACAAAGGCAAACGTCGCCAACGATAACCAGTTCGGGCACAGCCTTTTTAATGGCAGAAATTGCGCGTTGCACGGGGCTTTTCATATCCCACGCACTGGAGCCTATTTCGTCCTTGTATTCGGGCAAGCCAAAAATTTCAACGGCAGGAATCCCCAACGTAGAAATTTTCTTCGCAAGCTCGACGGCATTATCAACCGACAAGTGGTAGCAATCGGGCATTGACGGAATTTCTTCGCGAACATTTTCGCCCGCCACGACGAATAGCGGATAAATCAAATCTTTGACTGATAAATTTGTCTCGCGAACCATTGAGCGCAGATTTTCATTAAGTCTAAGCCTGCGCGGTCTAAGTTTAAGCATATAATCATCTCCAAAAAATTTATCTTTGATTAGACGGCATCAAAACGATATTGACGGGCAAATTGGACGCGCCCGGCGGCGAATATTCAAAGCTGACATTTCCGCGATAACTGCCCAGCTCAGAAAGTTCAGTGCCTGCCGTCATAATGGAAATTCCTTCAACCCTAGCTTGCGCGACGTGCGGCGGCTCGTAAGGCGTCCTGTCTCCGAAGTAAAGTTGCCGCGCAGGAGTTTGAATCACGCCCGAATAACCTTGATATTTAAAGCGAAGTGCACCGGCATAATTGCCGCCAAGCGGACTTAAACAAAAGCGCGTTAAAGATTTCGTGCGGAAATTAATCGTGTAGTTCACGCCGTAATTGCCATAGTTGACGACTTCGGAACCGTCGGTTGCGTCGATACCGCGCTTAAAGCGGTCGTTTACGTTGTCGCCAATTAAAATATAGCCTAGTCCGTCGCGCTCCCAATCGTAAGGCTTTTTAAGCGTCAACGTTCGATTCATATTCTTGAACGTACCGCGCAGAGCGTATTTATCTTTGGGCAAAATTTCAGCGTAGCTTAAAAAGTCGAGTGGGTCAACGTTTTCAGGATACATCATCAGATAAACTTTAACGGGTTTATCGGCAGTAAAATCGCAAATGCCGTGAATCAGCTGACCAGGATTGAGCAGAAAATATTTTTCGTAAGGCTGATAAACTTTGCGCTCGTGTTTGCGCAGTTTGATTTCGTCCTTGAAATTATTTTTCATATACATAGTCTGAGTACTTTTGCCGACGGTGTGATAATTTTTATTGGGCGCACTCAAGCCGCAACGAGTTATCGCAATTTTAGCTTTGCCGCCCGAAACGTTCTCGAAAATCACAGCAAATCTTTTGCGAACGCCGGTATCATTCAGATGATAAAATAAAACCCGTGCCTCGCCTTTTACGGTGTCAGCGTATAAAATGCCGTTCTTGCGGACGTATTCGGGGCTGTCGGAGAAAATGAGCGTGCCGCCGCTATCTTGCGAAGAAACTTCTAACTTATGCATGACGGTAGAAATTTTTTCGGCGGAGGCGTTTGAAGTTAAAGTTAGCGCGGCGATTAGAGCCGTAAAAAATTTTTTGATAAAGTTCAATGCAAAATCTCCTTGAAAGTTTTTTGAACGATTATAACACGTGCCGCCTAAAAGCACAAAAAAAGACAGCCGCAAGAAATTTCGCGACTGCTTTAAAAATTTTCGGTCGAAATTATTTCTGTTTCTTTTCCTTGATACGCGCCGCCTTACCGGTGAGTTTGCGCAGATAATAGAGCTTAGCACGACGAACCGCGCCGCGACGTACCACTTCGATTTTCTCGACGCGAGGCGAATGCACAGGGAATAATCTTTCGACGCCGACGCCGTAAGAAATTCTGCGAACAGTGAACATTTCGCGCACGCCGCTACCTTGACGACCAATGACGACGCCTTCAAAAATCTGAATGCGTTCGCGATTGCCTTCGACGATTTTTGCATGAACGCGAACCGTATCGCCCGGCGCAAATTGCGGAATGTTGTCGCGCAGTTGTTCTTTCTCCAAAAGTTCAATGATATTCAAGTTAAGTCCTCCTTTATTCGACGTTCTTGCCCGCACGCAGAGGAACGCCTCAATAACTCGCACAGTCTAGCATAAAATTTTTATTACTGTCAAGATTTTTGTTGACAAACGCGCCGATTTGTAAGAAGATATGCGCGTTGAAAATTGAATATGGATTGAATCGAGTGGCGCAAGCCTCAATAGGGAATCCGGTCGAAAGCCGGAACGATCACGTCACCGTAGCGGGGAGCGACTCTGCAATTATGTCACTGGGAATTTTTCTTGGGAAGGCGCAGACAAGCATTGAGCCGAAGTCGGGAGAACTGCTCGATTAACAATCACCGTTTGACCTGCGAGCGACAGGAAGGGGATTTGAAAGCAATTAGGAATGTGGAATTAGGAATGATTCCGCTTTCGTTCCGAAAGTTTTTTGATGTCTCGTCCTCGCAGTCGAGGCATTTTTTCTTGTATTAATATTGGCGAAAAGTTTTTCCCTAATCGGAAAAGCATTGCTCATACATTTCTTTGCTGAGGAATCAGCGGCTCCCGTCGACTTGGCAGGAGTTAATTTTTTTGCGAAAAAAAGACCCGAACATTTCGTCCGAGTCAAAAAATTTTTTGTCGATTATATTTCGGAAAGATAATTTGTAATCGCCGAATCATAATCCGCCGTGTGCGCGAAAGCTTCCGCCGCTAAACTTTTCCGAACGTCGAAGGGAATTTCGCCCTTTTCGGCAATGAGTTTCGCAATTTCGTCGTAGCGGTCGGGATTGGTGACGACTGTAACGTATTTAAAATTCTTCGCCGCCGCACGAATCATAGCCGGTCCGCCAATATCGATATTTTCTATCGCGTCTTCAAGAGTGACATTAGGCTTGCGAATTGTGCGCTTGAAAGGATAAAGATTGACGACGACAAGGTCAATAGGCTCAATGCCGTTTTCCGCCATTTGCTTAAGGTGTTCGGGATTGTCGCGCACAGCCAAAATCCCGCCGTGAATTTTCGGATTGAGAGTTTTAACGCGCCCGTTCATAATTTCGGGAAAGCCGGTCAAGTCGCTAACATAAGTAACGGGAATGCCCGCCGCCCTTATCGCCTTGCCGGTGCCGCCTGTGCTGATTATTTCGACACCGCAACGGCTAAGTTTCCTTGCAAAATCCACTACGTCGAGTTTGTTGGATACGCTGATTAATGCCCTTTTGATTTTCATTTTGCCGCCCCCTATCTGAACTTTTCGTCCGACGATTTTAAGTCGTCCTTCGATGAATAATTTTATTGCCAGCGGATAAATCTTGTGTTCCTGCTCCAAGACTCGCGCCGCTAAAGTTTCTTCCGTGTCGTCCTCTTTGACTTCAACCGCCGCTTGAAGGATTATCGGTCCGGAGTCGGTGCCCTCGTCGACGAAATGAACCGTGCAACCCGAAACTTTCGCGCCGTAAGCTAAAACGTCTCTGTGCGCATGTGCTCCAGGAAAAGCCGGAAGTAACGACGGGTGGATATTCATAATGCGTCCTTCAAAACGCTTGACGAAATCGCCGCTTAAAATCCGCATAAATCCCGCCAAAATCACTAAGTCGACGCCCGCAAGGTGTTTTAAAAGTTCCGCCTCGAAATCTGCGCGGTCAGCGAAATTTTTCCTGTCGACGCAGATATTTTTAATTCCGGCCTCTTCTGCCCGCTCCAAAGCTTTGACGTTCGGTTTATCAGTCAGCACGATTGAAATTTTCGCCGCTAAAAATCCTTTGTGAATCGCGTCGATTATCGATTGTAAATCCGTGCCGCGCCCCGAACATAATACGCCAAGTTTAATCATTGAGTTCACCTCCCAAAATCTCAATGCCTCTACCTTCGATAATTCTTCCGATTTTATAAAAGTCGTCGCCGCTAAATTCGTCAGCAATCTCCGCGTCAACAATCAGAATCATGCCAACGCCGCAGTTAAACGTTCTAAACATTTCGCGGCGCGGAACATTGCCCCAAGTCTGCAACAGCTTAAAAATTGTCGGGACGCGCCATGAATCCGCGTCAATCGTCGCGCCTAAATTTTCGGGCAAAGCTCGCGGAATATTATCGTAAAAACCGCCGCCGGTTATGTGAACAAGCCCATGAATTTTTTCGCCAAATTTTTTTATAATCGGAAGACAAATCGCGGGATAAAGGCGCGTCGGCGTCAAAAGTTCTTCGCCAATCGTTTTACCAAGTTCCGGAATTTTTTCGCCGCCCTTAAAGCCCATACGCTCAAAAACAATTTTACGCACAAGACTAAATCCATTTGAATGCAGTCCACTCGACGGCAAGCCGATTAAAATATCGCCAGCTTTGACGCGAGCAGAAGTTATTAACGCTTTCTTTTCGACAACACCGACTGCAAACCCTGCAATGTCGTATTCGCCCGCAGGATAAAAGCCGCTCATTTCCGCTGTCTCGCCGCCGATTAACGCGCAACCAGATTCCTTACAAGCCGCCGCAACCCCGCGAACAATTTCAACAATCTGCGCGGGAATCAATTTGCCAACCGCTAAGTAGTCCAAAAAAAATAGCGGCTCGGCTCCCTGAACTAAAATATCATTAACGCACATTGCAACCGCATCTTGCCCAATTGTGTCATGCTTGTTGAGCAAGAACGCAATTTTTAATTTGGTGCCGACGCCGTCAGTGCCAGAAACTAAAATTGGCTCGTCGTAATTTTTCAGCGCGAAAAGCCCGCCAAAGCCGCCCAAATCTCCTAAAACTTCGGGGCGATAAGTTGCGCGAACAAAATTTTTAATCAGCTTAACCGATTCATTACCCGCGTCAATGTCAACGCCCGAATCTTTATAAGTCATTTGCTCCATAATCTTTGCTCCGTTAATAATTCTTTTTAAAATAGTCAATCGTGAGTTTCAAGCCGTCTTCAAGCTTAATCGTAGGTTGCCAATTCAATTTCTCTTTAGCAAGGTCAATTACCGGACAACGCTGCGTCGGGTCGTCTTGCGGCAACGGCTGATAAATAATTTTCGACTTGCTCCCTGTCAACTTCAAAACTAATTCGGCAAGCTCCAACATAGTGAATTCTCCAGGATTACCCAAATTAACAGGTCCCGTGAAATTTTCGGCGTTCATCATTTTGACAATCCCATCAATTAAATCGTCGACGTAGCAAAAACTGCGCGTTTGCGTGCCGTCGCCGTAAATCGTTATGTCCTTGCCCGACAAAGCCTGTACGATAAAATTCGAGACAACGCGCCCGTCATTAGCCGTCATGCGCGGTCCGTAAGTGTTGAAAATCCTGACGACGCGAATATCAAGCCCGTGTTGCCTGTGGTAGTCGAAAAAAAGAGTTTCAGCCGTGCGCTTGCCCTCGTCGTAGCAGGCGCGAATACCAATGGGATTGACTGCGCCGCGATAACTTTCCGGTTGCGGATGGACTTTCGGGTCGCCGTAAACTTCCGAAGTACTCGCCTGCAAAACTCGCGCATTATTTTGCTTAGCACAACCTAAAGAATTCAACGCGCCCATAACATTCGTCTTAATCGTGCGGACGGGGTCGCGCTGATAATGCACGGGGCTAGCCGGACACGCCATGTTGAAAATCCAATCAACTTCGGCGTAAATCGGCTGAATAACATCATGGCGCATAAGTTCAAAATTCGGATTGCTAAGAAGGTGCGCGATATTCTTTTTCTTGCCCGTGAAGAAATTGTCTAGGCAAATAACTTCGTGCCCGTCGTTTATCAATCTGTCGCAAAGGTGCGAGCCTAAAAAGCCCGCGCCGCCTGTTACCAAAACTCTTTTACCCAAAATCAACACCTCGCAAAAATTTTATATCCTTGTCCAATCGATGAGAGGAGCAAGATAAGCTGTCTCCGCATGAGTCGAAAAAGACGGTATAGGCGAAATTAAAAGTCGCTTATTGCTCCCGAAAAAATAATTTTCAATGATAACCATAGCTATACCGCCGCGATTCGTATTAGCAAAATATTTAGCCTCGTTAAGGTCGTCCTGCCCCGTCAAAGTCGCGAAAATTCCAAAGTCCGCCGGAATACTTTCTTTGCAAAATTTAATAAAAACGTTGCGGTCTTCGCGCAAAGTCTTAACCTTAGCGGCAAAGGTCATTGTCGTTGAAACAGTGCTTCTCCAATGACTATGCGCCGTAAGATAAATTGAACTTTTTGGCAAGTCGCCGTGAACAAAAGGATTCATGCCTTTGCCGTCAGTTTGATACATATCGGGGTGGTCATAAAGCGTAACATAATCGGCAATTTCTAAACCTTCCAAAAGTGCTAAGCGACTGCCGGGCAAATGTAGATAATCATCTTCGAGCAGATAAAGATTATCGTCGGGCGCGTAGCGATTGATGACTTCGTTAAAAATATGGCGACAAGTTCCGCTATTTCCGTTTGAAGTTAATTCGAGACTTAAGCCCGTTGATTTGATAGCGTTAATCGTCTCCGCCGTGCAATTATCAGCTATCACGTGAAAATTTTCCGAGCCAAATTCCCTAACGGCATTTTCTAGACAAGCCCATTTACCAGCATTCGCGAGCTTGGATTTCGGATTACCCTTATCGGAAATTCGGTAGACGACATGCAAATTCAAAATATCATCTCCAATAACTAAACAGGGGACAAGGGAAATTTTCCAATCCCTTATCCCCCGAAAATTTTAATATTCCCCAATAATTATTTCTCTCATAACCGTGTACATTGCCCATTCAATCGGCGTACTTTGCGGCGTAGCTTTTCCCGAATAGCCTTGTGAGTTTGTAAAGTCAACGTCTGCGGCGTCATTGTCAAGGTCGAAAAACGTATAATCCAAATAGTGAATGCCGCCGTATTGGTCGACCATTTTAAGTGTTGCATAGGAAATAAACATGCGGTGTTCGTTTTTGTAGTGTATGGTATCAGTTATGACGTAGCATTCGTAGCCGGTGGCGGGCGACATGCCAACATAAACGTCCGCCGCCTCAACTTTGACGCCCGCGCAGATTATCAGACTGACAAGCGTCGCAAGAAAAAATTTTTTAAGCATGCGAACGGCTCCTTTGTAGAAAAGTTTTTACATTGTCAAGCGGTCAAGCATTTCTTTATAAGCCTCTTTGACGCCGCCCAAATCTTGACGGAATCTATCTTTGTCAAGTTTTTCGTGCGTGACGGTATCCCAGAAACGGCAGTTATCAGGCGAAATTTCGTCCGCCAAAATAACTTCGCCGTAATCGCCGCGCCCAAACTCAAGTTTGAAGTCAATCAAGTCAACGTTCTTAGCTTTGAGCACGTCGCGCAGAATCGTATTGACGGAAAAGGCAATGTGCTCCATTTGGTTGAGTTCGTCGATTTTCGCCAAGTTCAAAGACATAATATGATAGCGATTGAGCATTGGGTCGCCGAGTTCGTCGCTCTTGTAGTAATATTCGATAACGGGAACAGTAAGCGGCGTACCTTCAGCGAGTCCGAGACGCTTAACCAGAGAGCCGGCGACGATATTGCGCACAACAACTTCAAGCTTAATCATATCGAGTTTTTTAACGAGCATTTCGCGTTCGCCAACATTTTCTATGAAGTGGCTTTTAATGCCGCGAGCCTTGAGCTGCTTGAAAAAGAATTGGCTAATCTTGTTGTTGATAATGCCTTTACCTTCGATAATGTCGTGTTTCGCGCCGTTGCCGGCGGTGGCATCGTCCTTGAAATAAACTAAAAGTTCGTTGGGATTGTCTGTCTCGAAAACAGTTTTTGCTTTGCCCTCGTAAAGAAGATTGCCCTTAATCATTTTAAAACCTCCTAAAAACTTCATAGTTCCAACGTTTCCAAGTCGTCGGGCACATGGATTTTACCACGAAAATATTTTTGCCCTTCCGCACAGTAAAGATTTTTCCGCGCAGAAAGATTTTTGTCTTCGGTGTGATACAGCAACAAATTTTTAACGTGAAGATTTTCTGCCAGCTCGCAAGCGTCCTTTAGCGTCGAATGATTTTTGCCATAAGGGGCGAAAATATCAGCTTGCGAATAAAGGCAGAACGCCTCATGTAAAAGCCATTCGGAATTCTCAGCGTAAATTTTTCCGTAATCGTTGCAAGGCTCATCGCCGCAACACGTCAAAATTTTTCCACCGCCTATGTCCATTGAAAAGCCGAATTGCTTTGCTTTGGTCGAATGAATATCAAAAAAAGTCGTTGCACGTCCGATAACGTTTTAAAACTTCGCCGTCGGCAACGGGAATGAAATGCAATCTTTCGCCGATAAAGCGCGTTTCTTTTGGCTGAAGAAGTTTTTTAGCAACGTCGTCAAGCAGTTGCAGAACTTCGGCGTGCCCATAAATTTTAGCCTCACCGACGTATTCGCGCTGGTTCATATATTGGCAAATCATGCGGACGAGCCATAAAATTCCCGTGAAATGGTCAACGTGCTTGTGCGTCAAAAAAATTTCGTGCATATCCTGCCAATTAAAGCCCGCGTGCTTAAGCTGGCGCAAAATGCCACTACCGCCGCCGCCGTCAACCAGAAAATTTTTATCGCCGTCGCTTATCACAAAACAAGTATTATAACATTCCGTGACGAGCGCGTTACCCGTGCCGAGCATTGTAAGTTTCAAAAAATGTTCCTCCCTACTTTTGAAAAGTAGCAAACAGTTGACGCGATTGACCGCCTGACAATTTTAACGTAGTCGCCGCGTTCGTACGATCCGTTGCACTTCGCTAGTTTAAATTCCAAAGCGTTCAAAAATCATATCAACGTTGCGAAGAAACCATTTGTAATCGAAGCAGTCGGCAATTTCTTCCGCGCTAAGATATTTCGTGATGTCGGGGTCGTTGGCGACGTTGCTTTGAAAGTCTTCTCCCTCCATCCAACGTTTCATGGCGTTGCGCTGAACCCATTTATAAGCGTCTTCGCGCAAAACGCCCTTGCCGACAATTTCAAGCATAAGACGTTGACTGTAAATCAAGCCGCCCGTCCTGTTCATATTATGCAACATTGCGGCGGGATAAACAAGAAGTTTGTCGACGATATTTGTAATTTTTCTTGTGCAGTAGTCGACATTGATAGTTGAATCGGGCAAAATGACGCGCTCAACGGAACTGTGCGAAATGTCACGCTCGTGCCAAAGGGTAATATCTTCCATAGCGGCAAGAGCATTTCCTCTGACAAGACGCGCCATGCCCGCGACGCGCTCGCAATTAATCGGATTGCGTTTATGCGGCATTGCGGAAGAGCCTTTTTGACCTGGCGAAAAATATTCTTCAGCTTCGCGAATGTCGGTTCGTTGCAGGTTGCGAATTTCGGTTGCGACTTTTTCCAACGTGCTCGCAACTAAAGCTAAGGTCGTCATATATTCGGCGTGGCGGTCGCGCTGGATAACCTGTGTAGCAAGCCTAACGGGCGTCAAGTCCAATTTCTTGCAGACAAGCTCTTCAATCTTCGGGTCGATATTGGAATAAGTGCCAACTGCGCCGCTAAGCTTGCCGACGCTGACAATTTTTTTAGCGTGTTCGACGCGCTCAATATCGCGCTCAACTTCCGCGCTCCAAAGAAGAAGTTTAAGCCCGAAAGTCATTGGCTCGGCGTGGATACCGTGCGTTCTGCCAATGCAAGGCGTATGCTTGAATTCGACGGCGCGGCGGCGCAGAACTTCGCGGAACTTTTTCAAATCATCAAGGATAATTTCGGCGGAACGTTTCATCATAAGACAAATTGCGGTGTCTTTAACGTCGCTTGAAGTCAAGCCCTTGTGAATATATTTCGAGTCCTCGCCGACGTATTCTCCGACGCAAGTCAGGAAAGCAATAATGTCATGGTGCGTGACGGATTCGATTTCGTGAATGCGTTCTAGATTGAAATTGGCTTTGGCGCGAATATTTTTAGCGGCGTCGGCGGGGATTTCTCCAAGTTCCGCCATAGCGTCGCAAGCGGCAAGCTCCACATCAAGAATCGTCTGCCATTCGTTTTCAATCGACCAAAGTTTTCCCATTTCGGGCAAAGTGTAGCGTTTAATCATAAAAATTTCTCCCTTATAAGTCTAAGTAGTAATGCGTTGACAATTCGACAAGTTCATCAGCAACGAGCGAATGAAAGCCCGCAAACGATAAATTTTCAGCCTGCGCGGAGAAGGTATAATGACCGACTGCCCACGCCGCGACATGTTGTGTTTCAGAAATTTTCGCAAGATAAAGGGTCGTGCCGGTCGTGGTATCGACGCGCCACTTGACGCCCGTCACGCCGCTAATATCTCTAAGTTCTTCGCCGTCTGTGCGCTTATGCGTTCTGACTGCCAATGAAACTGTCGGCTCCCATCTGCGCCCGTAACGGACTTCGACAATGCCGGGCTGGACGTAAATCGCGGTGATTTCGTAGCCGGACTTGCGCGGCATATAAAGCGGAGTGAAATGAACTGCGCGGGCGACTTCAGCGAAATTGGCGTAAATCGCTTTTTGGTCGGGCATTAAAACTGTCTCTGTTGGCGGCGGCTGTTGTGGCGTAGAAATTGGCGGCGGTTGTTGCGTAGGAGTTTGCGTCGGCTGCGTAATTGTAGGCGGTGCTATCGGGGCTTCTGGAATTATCGTTTCGACTGTTGGCGGCTCGATTATTTCGGGCTTAACGGGTTCCGGAATTGGTTCGGGCTTAACGGGTTCCGGAATTGGTTCGGGCTTAACGGGTTGCGGAATCGGTTTGGGCTTAACGGGTTGCGGTTCAGGATCAATGATAACGGTTTGGTCTTCGCGCCGTTGCCTATCCTTACTTCGGCTACTTTCTTTAAGTTTGCGTTCGTTATCGCGTTCTTTTTCCTTGCGCATTTGCTTAAGCTTTTTCTTGCGCTCCTTTATCTCCTTATCGGTTTCCTGCGTGCGCTCGGTCGAAATACTTTCAGTCAATGCGGGATTTATATCGTCAAGTTCTTCCTTGCCGGAATTTTCCTGTTCTGCCGCGATTAGTGCTAATTCTCTATCTTCTTCGGCCGCGTTGCCCACACAGGGAAATTGAATCACGGCAAATATCATCAAAGCCGCGATTTTATGCATGAACTTCAAAAATTATTCCTCCTTGTCCGGTGGCAAATTTTTATATGCGCAGATTATAATTCATAAAAAGTTTTCTAGCAACAAAAAAGGCAGAAGCTTTCGCTTCCGTCTTTAGTGTTCTTTATGTGTGAAATTGATTTCTCCATATCTCACCTCCCTATTGCCGGTGTTTGGTGGACACCGCAAGAAATTTTGCCGCCGAAACAAGATGAGGGGACATCTTTTCGGCTTTGTGGCGTTTATGTTGTTTTAATGGGATTAACAAGATTGTAATTAAGAATGTTTAAAATTTGATTAGAATTACTTTGATTTTTCTCGCGAAAAATCTTGTGCTTAACTGTAGCAGAAATTTTCTAAGTTTGCAAGTCAATGTTCAAAAATTTTTCTGCGTCAAAAAAATATTGTATTCAACGCGGCGCAGTCTTGAAATTGTTAAGCACGCCGAATATAATTGCAAAAGTTTTTTAGCAAGGAAAGGATGAATTGGAATTGGCAAACGTCGACAAGGAAGCACTCGCACTGCATAAAAATCATCGCGGCAAGCTCGAAGTCAAAAGTAAAGTTGCGCTCAAGACCAACAAGGATTTGACGCTTGCATATACGCCAGGCGTCGCAGCTCCCTGTCTGGAAATTAAAGACGATTACGATAAAATTTATGACTATACTAATCGCGGCAATTTGGTCGCGGTCGTCACCAATGGCACGGCAGTTTTGGGCTTAGGCGACATTGGCGCGGGCGCAGGACTTCCCGTTATGGAAGGTAAAGCGATTTTGTTCAAGGGCTTTGCGGGCGTCGACGCTATTCCCATTTGCCTTGACACAAAGAGCGTCCCCGAAATTATCAAGACGATTCAGCTTATGGCACCGAGTTTCGGCGGCATTAACCTTGAGGATATTAAAGCTCCCGAATGTTTCGACATTGAACACGCGCTGAAAGATTCTGTTGATATTCCGGTTTTCCACGACGATCAACACGGCACGGCGATTGTCGTTGCCGCCGCGCTGATTAATGCGCTCCGACTTGTCGGGAAAAAGTTTTCGGAAATAAAAGTTGTCGTCAACGGCGCGGGCGCGGCTGGTATGGCGATAACTTATCTGATTCAGAAAATGGGCGCAAAAAATGTTATGCTCTGTGACTCAACTGGCGCGATTTACGAAGGGCGCGGCAAGGGCATGAATCCTTACAAAGACCAGATTGCCGCCGTCACGAATTTTGACAAGGAAGCCGGACAGCTCGTTGACGTGATTCATGGCGCGGATGTTTTTATCGGCGTGTCGAAGGCTAATCTTTTGACGCCAGAAATGGTCAAGATGATGAATGCTGACGCGATAATTTTGGCAATGGCTAATCCTGTTCCCGAAATTATGCCCGATAAGGCAAAGGCAGCAGGTGCTCGCGTTGTTGCGACGGGTCGTAGCGATTTCCCCAATCAAGTTAATAATCTGTTGGCTTTTCCAGGAATTTTTAGAGGCGCGCTTGACGTTCGCGCAACCGACGTTAATGAAGAAATGAAAATCGCGGCGGCTTATGCGATAGCCTCTCTTGTCAGCGAAGAAGAACTTAACGAAGAACACGTTATTACTACGCCTTTTGATAAGCGCGTTGCTCCGACGGTTGCGGCGGCAGTCGCTAAGGCGGCGATTGAATCGGGCGTTGCTCGTAAAAGGGACGTTAAGCCCGAAGATGTCGCTAAACATACGATAGAACTTCTTTCTAAATTATAGAGCTAGCGTAGCGTACGAATGCGGCGATAACGTTTAAATTATCGCAACGTTCGGCGCGTCAACTGTTTGCTACTTTTTAAAAGTAGTGCTCGTAGTCCAACGGATAAGACGTAAGCCTCCGGAGCTTGAAATGTGGGTTCGACTCCCGCCGAGCACACCAACTAAAAAATTTCAGCGGTTCCAAAAACTGGAGCCACTCAGACTGTAGACAAAGCCCGTTTCGGAATAAACTGAGGCGGGCTTTTTGCTTTGAGTTCCTTCAATAAATTTGACTTCCTTCAATAAATTTGACTTCCTTACTTTTCTGCTTCCTCCAATATTCGCTCTGTCGGTTGCGGCAAATCGCCTAACATAATTTTTTCCCGAAAATAGAGAAGTGCGACACAGTTTCTGTCAATATACGCCACATATTGTCTGGTGCATTGAACGTATCCCGAACAAATGTTGAATAAAACAATTTTGAAGAGCTAAATTGAAAAACACCTCTCAAATCTATTTTACTTGAAAGGTATTTTTTGTCTACAATCTGCGACGAGAGATTAACTCACGCCGCTTTTTTTATGCCGTAACAGCTCCGGCTTTATATCCCGCCTTGTTAATAGCCTCGCGCAAAATTTCATCTGAAATATTTTCTTTCAAGCCGACCTGCGCGGATTGCTTTTCGAGACTAGCCGCCGCAATCGTCACGCCGTCAATTTTCTCTAAGGCGCGAACAACTCTGTAAATGCATTTCTCGCAAGTCATGCCGTCAATGTCAATCGTGCGGTGAATCGGGAATCGTTCAATCTTCTCAACGCGGGCGCGGTAGCCGTCATCAAGAGCCTTTTTAGCGTCGCAACCGTTGCAACTCCCGCAACTTTCAGAACAACACGCCGCTTCGCCCTTGAAAAAACTTCTGTAAACTGTTCTAAGTCCGTAGCCAAATGCCGCCGCGATTAAAACGCCAAGAATAATCGTCGCCGCCATTAAATCATCTCCAATTATTCAAAGCCTAAAATTTTACCGCCTTGATAGACGATTAGTGACGCAAACCACGCAACCGCGCAGGTATAGAAGAATGCGAACGCCATCCATTTCCAACTTTGCGTCTCCTTTTTGATTGTGCCGAGTGCCGTAACGCATGGCGAATAAAGTTGCGTAAAGACCATGAACGCGACCGCCGCAAGTGGTGTGAAGACGCTACCCATAGTCGTTGAAAGGAGAGCTTGCGCCGAGTTTTGAATATCTTCGTCTTCGGTAGAAAGTTCGTCCGCTCCGTAAAGAATTCCCAGCGTTGAAACGACCGCTTCTTTAGCTAAGACGCCCGTCACGACCGCCGCGCCCGATTCCCACGTATCAAAACCTTGCGCCGCAAAAATCGACGACATTGCCGAGCCGATACTTGCTAAATAGCTTTCGTCCATATCTTCCGTCATACCGTCAGAATTGAAATTGCTAAGGAACCATATCAGAACCGACATTGCAAAAATTATAGTGCCGGCTTTAATCAGATAGCCCTTGCCTTTGTCCCAAGCTTCAAGCAAAACGGTTTTAATATCGGGCAGTCTATAGGGCGGCAACTCAAGCAGGAAGGTTGATTCTTCGCCTTTGAAGGTCGTTACGTTTAAAATTTTCGCCATAATAATTGCCGTCGCTATTCCGACGAAATACATAATGAAAACGATATTGGCGGCGTTGTCGGGGAAGAACATAAACGCGAACAGCATTAAAATCGGAACTTTCGCGTTGCAAGTCAAGAACGGCGTCACGAGAATTGTAATCATTCTGTCCTTGTTCGTATCAAGGGCACGCGCTCCCATAATCGCCGGCACGCCACAACCAAAGCCCATAACAAGCGGCATAATCGATTTTCCGGAAAGTCCTGCACGGCGCATAATCGGATCCATTATAAACGCAACGCGAGCCATATAGCCTGTCCCGTCAAGAAAGCTAAGGCATAAGAACAGCGTAAAAATCAGCGGCACGAAACTTAAAACCGCGCCGACGCCTGTAATTATTCCGTCCGTAACAAGCGATTGCATCCAATCGGCGACGCCCGCTTCAGCCATAGCCTCAGCCGCCGCCGGTGCTAAACTTTCTTCAAAAAATCCGCCTAACTCATCGGCGAGCGGTTGCCCTATCCAGTTGAACGAAATTTGGAACATAAGATAGAACGTCGCAATCATCAGCAATATCGACATAACGCCGTTAGCAAGGTAAGAATCGAGCTTATCAGTTAGTGTCTTGCCCGCCGCGCTAACTGTAACTGCGCTTGCCATAATCTTATCAATTAAATCGTACCGCGCAGAAATAATTTCCTCTTCGACCTTCGACGCCGCTAAGCCGCTTTGCTGGATTTTATGAACTCTATCAATATGCTTTTTGATAAGTTCGCTCGGCTCGTAATTTGTCATAACGGCATTGGTGAACACGTCCAGAAGTTTGCGTACGCTTTTATTGCTCCTGCCGACGGTATTAGTTACGGGCATTCCGAAGGCGTCTTCCAATTTCTTCATGTCGATTTTAATGCCGTGCCGCTCTGCCTCGTCCATCATGTTTAGATTTATGATAAGCGGAATGCCGTTTTCCATGAGCTGAACGGTCAGGAAAAGATTTCGGGCAATGTTCGCCGCGTCGATAATGTTGACGACAATATCGGGCTTATTTTCCTTGAAAAAATCGCTAACGACCTGTTCTTCCTGCGAGCGGGCGTTGATTGAATAAGTGCCAGGCAAGTCAATGACGGAAATTTTTCTACCGTTATGTTCAATGACGCCAACTTTCTTGTCAACGGTGACTCCCGGCCAGTTACCGATTTTCTGATGTGCGCCGGTTAATTCGTTAAAAATTGTGGATTTACCGGTATTGGGATTGCCGGTCAAAGCTACGGATAATGCTGCCATGTTCTTACCTCCTTATTAGACTTGTGAAACTTGAATCTGCGCGGCGTCGGCTTTACGCATTGCTAGATTGTAGGAGCGAAGGCGCAGGGCAATAGGGTCGCCCATAGGAGCCGAATTCAAAATTTCTACTCGCGTGCCAGGAATCAATCCCATAGTCATTAGCCGCTGTTTAAGGTTCGACTCGCCAACAGAATCTATTCTTACAGTCATTCCGGTTGTTGCTTCGTTCAGTGTCAAGTTGCTCACTCCTTGAAAATGTTTTTCGATTAACTCTGTGCGTAGTGTATCACGCCTGAAAATAATTATCAACACCTTTTGAAAAATTTTTCCAACAAAAAACCCGCCTTTCGACGGGGAAATTTTTTGAACAAAGTTTATCGGGCGAATAAAACGCACTCTTCATAATTCGGCGAATCAACGCTTAAACCGAGATTTTCGAGTAATTTTACGGTACCGTCCGGAAACCAATCTTGCGCATCTTCTGGAGTCGTAGCATATTGACGAAATGCGAATTCATAGTTGGGATTAATGGATTTTATAAATTTAGTTAGCGTCCAGAAGTCGTCAAGCTTATGATAAGCACTGAGCGCAAGAAGCGGTTTATATTTTGCAATGGTTATTGCCGCGCCCTTTAAAATGTCAAGTTCCGCGCCTTCCACGTCCATTTTTATGAAGTCGACACGCGGCAAATTCTTTTCGCGAACATAATTATCAACAGTTACGACTTGAGCTGTTTCTGTACCTTGAGAATTAGTTTGGGTTGCTATACCGTTGGAAATATAATTTATATCGTGATTGAACGCACCAAGAGCAAGATTTTCAACTACAAAATTGTTTAGTTCTGCAACTTTACTTGCTTTTTGGTAATTTATTTTGTTCATTTCAAAGGAATAAACCTTACATCCCATATTAACAAAACGAACAGCCGTTCCGCCGTCATAAGCTCCACAATCAATAACAATGTCGCCGCTTTTAGGCAAAAATCCGGGACAAATATATTGCGGCGTGTTCGCGTACTTTATCAAGCTTATCTGATTTGAAATACAACCACTCCAGAAACCGCAGAAAGTTTCTTTAGAATCCGAATCAACCAGCGATTTATACACGTCATAAAGTTCGGGCAAATGCTCAATGAAAATCTCAAAAACTTTATCGGTCGTAAATCCTCTTATCGGCATTGGCCAAATAACTTTAACGTCGCCGATAAATTTTTTAATCAGCTTGAAATTCATGGTTGCCCATTGTGAAAACATATTCGGGTTTTGGAAAAATCTGAGTGGCGTCGCTTAAGTGAATGACGTTGAAATCAGATAGAGTGGGGGGGGGGCGTGGAATCAATGGTGAAAAGATTTGTGATGTTCAGTCCTTGCGCCCGAAGATTTTTAACAATCTCGACAGCTTGAGCGATGGGCGCAATAGACATGAAAGCGACAGGAATTTTTTTCGTAGCGATTTTATTTGCTACAACTGAATAACGCTCCTTGTGCACTTGCTGAATAAGCTTGATAAAATTTTTCAAAGCAAAACCTCCTTAAAGATAACTGATAGGATTGACGCGATTTCCGTTTATGTGAACTTCATAATGGACGTGCGGTCCCGTGCTGAATCCGGTACTGCCCATGTAGGCGATAAGTTGCCCGCGTTTAACGTGCTGACCAGTGCTGACGACGACTTGAGAGGCGTGACCGTAGCGCGTCATAATTCCATTGCCGTGATTTATGTCGACCATATTACCATAGCCGCCAGAATTCCAACCGGCATATTCGACAACGCCGTCAGCAGTCGCGACAATAGGCGTGCCCATATCGTTAGCAATGTCCATGCCTGGATGAAAATCTGTGCCGCCCCAACGCAAGCCATAAGGCGAAGTAACTACGCCGGTCGTTGGCCAAATGGACGGGATATGAGAATCAGCCGCGCCACTTCCGCCGACTAAACTTGGGTCGAATGGGAAAGAGCCTGGAGCCGGTATCGAACCTGCTGAAGGGATAATCGGCAAGCCGTTTGAAAAGTCGAATTGAACTGCGCCGTTCGGAGCCGAATAACTTCCGAAGTTCGGAGAATAGCCGCTAGCGATAGCCGCGCCCGCTGCCATTTGCTCGCGCTTCTGCTTGAGTTCGGTTTGGAAAGCGTCAAGGCTTTCCTTGCGTGTGCTGACTTTTGCTTCCAACATGTCCAGAGCTTCGGAGACTTCCGTAATATTCAATTCTTCGACGGGACCGCCTTGCCCGTTATGTTTTTCCTTAGCCGCCTTGATTATCGATTTAATTTTATCGTCCTTTGCCTGCGCGGGAGACTTTCTAAATTTGTTGATTATGTTCTTGATTTTAAGTTCGCGTTGCTGTTCGGGCGAAAGGTTTGCAGGCGGCGGAGTTTCGGCGGGAGCTTCTGCAGTTGGTTGACCTTCAGCGGGCGTTTCGGGCGGCTTATCTTCCTTAGGCGGATTAAGTCCCGCTTGAATTCTTAATTCTTGTTCCTGCTGAGCTAAGTTCTGGATTGTCTCGCTTAGTGTCGCCGCCTTTTTCGAAAGCGTCAAAAGTTGTTCCTGTCGGAGTTCGGCGGCTTGTTCTACTTCTTGAATTGTTGCGGCGTCGCGTTGCATTCTCATTGTGCTGTAGAAGGAATAAGCACCCGTGCCGACAAGTAAAATTGCGGCGATTATGACTGATGCAACAGCAAATCTGAACATAGGCGACGACAGCCGGATTATTCGTTCTTTATCGCCGCCGGTTATGCTGATTGTGTAAAACTCGACCTTCTCCGGCGGCTTTGATTCTTTTTCTGCCAAAATAATTCCTCATTCCTAATTCCTAGTTGCTTTTCCCATAGCTTGACGAAGTGCCTGTTCCTCTTCTTTGGTGAGCTTGTATTTGTCTGAGACGAATCCACCTTCAATGGGCTTAACGTAACTGCGCTCTGCCTCCTGCCCGCATATCGACGAAAAAACTACACCGTTATTATTTCTGTCGAGAATCGCGACACAGTAGCTTAAGCCTTGTCCGGTTTTCTCGAAGGCGTCAAAGTGTATAACAGCGACGCGAGCAAGCGAATTTCTTACCAAGTCTTCAAGGGTAGAAATTCTGCCGTAAAGTTTTTTATGCTCTTCGGCAACGGTGTTGACCGTATTTGTATGCGACGCGAGCATTTGTTCTATACTGTCGCCTTCGGAATTCTCCATCATTTTTTTATAGCGTTTTTTTATCGTCGACAGCTCCGAATACAAATTGAATATCAGACCGAGCATTATCAAAATCGTTGCGACAAACGCAAATGAAATTAAAAAATCTGTTGTGAACGCGGCACTTAAGCCACCCATATTTAAACCTCCCGATTATTTTTTCTTATATCTTTTAGCGAGTCTTTGAATTTTTCTAAGGCGATACCCTAGCGCGGCTTTTCCTATAGAAAATTTTTCTGCAAGTTCGGCTAGCGTGCACGAAGGATTTTCTAAGCGCATATCCATAGCCGCCCGAATTTTTTTCGTGACGCGAGTTTTCCTAGCGAGCAAAAGTTTTATGTCAGCAATTTGGCGTTGCGCGGCGTCAACTGTTCTGGTTAAAGACGCCGTTTCAAGGTTGACAATGCAACTGACTTGTTTGCGCACTTCCTTGACGTTGCGGGCGATTTCAAAACGCTCAACGGCATTATTCGCGCCGACCATGCCTAAAAAGTCGCAAATTGAATCCGCTTCGCGAATCCACACAACGAAATAATTTCTCCGCTGATAAAATCCGCAACGAAATTCCAACTTCTCAATCAGCGCGTGAATAAAAGCTGACGTTGATTTATTTTTGGACGAAATGTCTAAGAAATATTGCGTTTCGGGGCGATTGACAGTCCCTGTTGCTAGAAATGCTCCGCGCAGATAGGCAACCTTATATCGCGTGCGTTTCAGGAAGTCGGGCGAATCAATTTCGGCTAGAAAAATTTTTACTGTGTCAGTAAGAAAAATCCGCACGACGTAGGATAAATCTTTCCGCAACTTTTTTTTGCGCACAGCGGCGACTTCGGGCTTTATTGTCGGGAAAAATTTTTTAGCTAGGATAATAACCTTGCGGGCGGTTGCGGCATTAGTGCTTGAAAACTCAATGCGTCCGTCAATTTTTTTCGTCCCGACAGTCAAGAGCGCGAGCAATTCGGCGCGAAGACATTCCGTATCGTCGGGGAAAATTCTAGCCAATTCGTTTTTAACATCTTGTGCATATGACGCCATATTAATCCCTAATCTCCAAGTTATAAATAATTTTCATGACTGCCGCGCAGAGTTTATCGGGGTCGTGCCGTCCAATTTCGGTCGCGCTCATAAGGTCGGCTTTGATAAGCCCCATACCCAGCGCATTAATTTTATCCTCGTCAATTTCGACGGGCGTTGAGCCGGTGCCCTTCCACATTTCCTCAGGAATAGGCGTCGAATTTACAAGGACATAATCAATCGCGCCGTGCCCTGTGTGGTCGAGAATTGCTTTGGCGTGTTGCGCGGCAGTATATCTATCAGTTTCGCCGGGTTGCGTCAAGACATTGCAGATATAAATTTTAATCGCCTTAGAATTTTTCAGAGCACGGGCGACGCCTTCAACCAAAAGATTGGGCATAATGCTTGTATAAAGGCTGCCTGGACCAAGTATAATCGCGTCGGCTGATTCAATCGCCTCAAGTGCGGCGGGAACGGCAGGAACTTTTTTAGGGAAAAGTTGAACGCGCCGAATTTTTTTATGCGCCTCCGGAATTCGCGATTCGCCCTCTACGACTGTTCCGTCAGTCATAACCGCATCAAGTCGGACATGCTCTTTGCTCGCGGGAATGACGCGCCCTTTTACCGCTAAAACTTTCGACGACTCTTTTAGTGCAGTCTCCATATCGCCTGTAACTTCATTCATCGCCGCTATAAATAAATTTCCGAAACTATGTCCGGCAAGCGCGGTATCGCCTTCAAAGCGATATTGGAAAAGTTTTTCCATAAGCGGTTCAGTGTCGGCGAGCGCAACTAGGCAATTTCGCAAATCGCCCGGCGGAATTATTCCAAGCTCCGTGCGCAACCTGCCCGAAGAGCCGCCGTCGTCAGCAACCGTCACGACTGCCGAAACATTACTTGTCGCAGATTTTATCCCGCGCAGAAGAACGCTAAGCCCGTGCCCGCCGCCGATTACCGTAACTGCAGGACCGCGTCCGAGTTTTCGTTCTTGATAAATCATATCCACGAGGCTTTCCGGACGGTCGGGAATAAGCACTGCGATTATGGAACGAATTATTGAGCGCGTCGAATACAGCATAATACACGCGCCGATTATCAGCATAAAAAGTCCGACAATCGTCGTAGCCATATAATTATAGCTACCGACCATGCGCCAGACTAGCATGAAAATTTCTTCTTCGGCGCGGCTAAGATATTCGTAATTGATTGTAAGTGCGCCGCCAAAGCTGAACATTAGCACGCCGATTGCAAAAAGTAACAACCAACGTTTCATTTTCATGCCGGGATAAAGCCACTTCAAAAGGTGTATCATTTTTTTAAACTTCCCAGACGTCGTTTTTCATAAGGTCGCGGTGTTCCAAGTTGACAGAGTAACCTTTTTTGGCAAGTAAATCGTAAATGTGCTTGGCGACGAAAACGCTTCTGTGCATTCCGCCCGTGCAACCGATTGCGATAACGAGTTGGCTTTTGCCCTCGCGCACGTATTGCGGGACAAGAAAATCAACGAACGAATCAAGCCTCTTGAGATATTCCTGCGTAATCGGCTTTTCTTCGATATAAGCGGCGACTTCGGGAACACTCCCGCTTTTATGTCTAAGTTCTTGAATGTAAAACGGATTGGGCAAAAAGCGCACGTCAAGCACCATATCAGCATCAAGCGGCATACCGAACTTAAAGCCGAACGATAAAACCGCAATGTTCATAATTTCGCTGTCAGAATTGCCAAAGAGCAAATGAATTTTATCGCGCAGTTCAGATTTCGCCAAATTAGATGTGTCGACAATGTAAGTTGCTTTAGCGCGGACACTTTCTAGGCGTTTACGTTCTTTGAAGACGCCGTCGGAAATTCTGGTTGCAGGTGCCATAGGGTGGCGGCGGCGCGTCTCCTTATAGCGGCGAATAATCACGTCGTCACTTGCGTCCATGAAAAGCATTTCGTAATCTTGATTATCTTTGTCCATATCGTCTAGTACGTGAACTAAGTCATCGAAAAATTCGCGGCTACGTGTGTCAACGACAAATGTCATTTTCTTGAATTGGCTATTTGCGTGCATGCAAAGTTCAACAAATTTAGGAATAAAAACTGGTGGCAGGTTATCGACGCAAAAATATCCTAAGTCTTCAAGATATCGGCAAGCTTGCGTTTTTCCGCTTCCGCTCATGCCCGTTACGATTATTATTCGTGACTTGTCGGCGAATTCTTTTGTTTCTTCCATATAAATTTCCCCTTAAAAATTTACCCCTTCAAAAGGGGAATTTTATTATAGCATAATCGGTAGCTTTTGCAATAAAAAGGACAGTTTAAGATTGCGCGACGCGGCGCGAAGTTGTAAAATTCATTGCAAGAAAAATTTTGAGGTGATTAAATTGAATTATGAAGCGGTAATTGGTTTGGAAATTCACAGCGAGTTGAAGACCGCAACGAAAATTTTCTGCGGTTGCGCAACGACTTTCGGCGCGGAGCAAAATACTCACGTTTGCCCGGTCTGCTTGGGACTGCCCGGAGTTTTGCCGACTATCAATAAAAAAGTTGTCGAGTTCGCCATTAAAGCCGGGCTTGCTACGAATTGCAAAATCAATAAGTATAGCAAGTTCGACAGGAAAAATTATTACTATCCCGACCTGCCTAAAAATTGGCAGACTTCGCAATATGATTTGCCGATAGCTTATGCGGGACACGTTGAGATTGACGTTGACGGCGTGAGAAAAACTGTCCGCTTGACGCGCATTCACATGGAAGAAGACGCCGGCAAGCTCGTCCACTCCGGCACGACGATTAAGGATTCTGCCAGTTCCAATGTCGATTATAATCGGACGGGCGTTCCGTTGATTGAAATTGTCAGCGAACCCGATATGCATTCTGCCGCCGAAGCTCGCGCTTATATGGAAAAAATTAAATCCATTCTCGAATATATCGACGTGTCGAATTGTCGCATGGAAGAAGGCAACCTCCGCGCAGATATTAACGTATCGTTGCGCCCTGTCGGCTCTAATAAACTCGGAACGCGCACTGAAATGAAAAATATCAATTCATTCAAAGCACTCGAAGACGCGATTAATTACGAAATTGAACGGCAAGCGGAAGTTCTCGACGACGGCGGCACGATTATTCAGGAGACGCGCACTTGGAATCCGGAAAAGGGAATTACGCAATCAATGCGCTCTAAAGAGGATGCGCACGACTATCGCTACATGCCCGAACCAGACTTGCCGCCGATTGTAACAACAGATGAGGAAATTGAAGCGTTCAGAAAATCTCTGCCCGAATTGCCCGACGCCCGCCGTGCTCGACTGATTGAAAGTTTTGGGCTGAGCGAATACGACGCGGGGATTATCACAAGTTCGCGGGCTATGGCGGAATATTTTGACGCGGTGGTTGCGGGCGGTGCTGATGCTAAAGCCGCCGCGAATTGGATTATGGGCGACCTTTCCAAAAATCTCAACGCCGACAACTTGACGATTGAAAATTCGCCCGTCGACGCGAAACGTCTTGCCGAAATGATTCAGCTTATCGCAAAGGGCACAATCAGCGGCAAAATTGCTAAGACTGTTTTTGCTGAAATGTGGAAGTCGCCCGCGCCGCCCACGCAGATTGTCAAGGATAAAGGGCTTGTGCAAATCACTGACACCGGCGCGATTGAAGGCGTTATCGATGAAGTTATCGCCAAAAATCCAAAGGCGGTCGAAGAATATCGCGGCGGCAAGAAAAAAGCTTTGGGCGCGCTCGTCGGTCAAGTCATGAAGCTCACCAAAGGCAAAGCCAATCCGCAACTCGTCAATCAGCTACTCGCTAAGAAATTGGAGGCGTAAAATTTGAGCGCGGAATTTATCAAGATGATTTCCGAACTTCACGAGCAAAGATTTAATGTTCACTTAGGCGAGCTGGTACAAAATCGGACGCCGTGCGGAATTTTTTTCGGCTTTGTCATGGTTCCGAGCAATGCGGCGGAAAATGTTCAAATGCTTATCAAAACAGGCTTGAACGTTACTTGCGCGATTGTCCTTGCTGACGTTCAGGCAAATGCGCTGAGAAATTTTGTTAATGTACCTGTCATTACGCTTGAAGATTTTCCGCGTTTCGGCGAAGAAAATTTCCCTGTTAAGCCTCAAGAAGTTTTTTTTACCAAATCGCTTAAAGACTTGGCTTTTGCGCCTTACCTTGCTCGCTACGATATTGAAGCATTTGTTCTGTCCGATAGTGAAAGTTTTTTGTTTACAATGAAGCATTTGCCCGAACTTTACAGCGTTTATGAAATGCTTGGCAGTGACGAATCTAAGAAAGTTTTCTGCGCGGCGATTAAAGGACGCTTGACAGGTAAAATTAGCAATTATCGTTTCGCGCCGGAGCCGCAATATTTTTTGGAAGGATTTACGCCGAACGCGGGCGATATTGCCATTGACGGCGGTGCTTATGACGCCGGAACGTCTCTTGCTTTCGCTAAATGCGGCGCAAAAGTTTATTCCTTTGAGATGGACGCGAATAACTACAAAAATTGTTTAGCTCGTCTCGATAACGTGAGGGAGGGCGACTACGTTATCCTTGAGAACTTCGGCTTGAGCGACAAGGAGAGCGAAGAAACTTATTCTTCATGGGGCGCAGGCAGTCGTAAAAATTCTGGCGGAAACTTGACGGCTAAGTTTATTAACCTTGACACTTACGCTACGCGAAAAAATTTGCCGCGTGTCGATTACATTAAGCTTGACATTGAAGGCGCGGAACTCGATATGCTTCACGGCGCGGCGAAAACTATTACCCGTTACAAGCCGAAAATGGCGGTCAGTGCTTACCACAAGCCCGAAGATTTATGGACGCTCGCAACCTATATAAAATCCCTCCGCGCAGATTATGAATTTGAGTTTCGCCACTATCGAATTGATTGCACGGATTATATTTTAAACGATAATGAACGTGCTGTTTTAAGGTATTTCGGGTTGAGTTATTTTTTGCCTACGCCTTGCGAAACGGTTTTGTACTGCAGATAAGATTTTCAGCCAACAAAAAATCCCTGCCCTTTGTTGGGTAGGGAAATTTTTTTGTTCAGCCCATGTGCACGCCTTTAACCAGAAGTCGCGCCTTAGCTCTGGCGAGAGCCGCCTCTGCGCGGTCAATGTCAATTTCTTCGCTAGATTTTGATTGCTTATAGGCGGTAACTCGTTCTTCGGCGCGTTTGTAAGCGTCCTTTGCGCGGTCAACGTCGATGTCGTCGGGAGTTTCCGCCGCGTCCGCAAGAATCGTAATTTTTTCGGGCGTCACTTCCATAAAACCGCCGCTGACGAAAAGTTGAGTTTCGCCACCGCCTTCCTTAATGCGCATGGCGTGCGGGATAAGTTCCGTTAAAAGATTGGCGTGCTTCGGCAAAATGCCTAGTTCCCCGCAAATTGAACGGGTGATGAGCATGTTTATATCGTTTTTGTAAACTTCGCCTTTATCGGGCGTGGCAACCTCAAGCAGGATTGTGGCCATAAATCATGCCTCCTTGAGTTTCTCAGCCTTTGCAACGGCCTCCTCAATGCCGCCGACCATGTAGAAAGCATTTTCGGGCAAGTCGTCATATTTGCCGGAAAGAATTTCTCTGAAGCCGCGAATTGTATCTTTTAATGGGACGTATTTGCCCGGCGAACCCGTGAAGACTTCAGCGACTGCGAACGGTTGCGACAAGAAACGCTGAATCTTTCTAGCGCGGCTGACTGTCAATTTATCTTGGTCAGAAAGTTCTTCCATGCCGAGAATCGCGATAATGTCTTGCAGTTCCTTATACTTCTGCAGAACCGCTTGCACGCCGCGAGCAACTTCGTAATGGTCGCGCCCTATGACGTTTGGGTCAAGAATACGGCTTGTAGAGTCAAGCGGGTCGACGGCGGGATAAATTCCCAACTCTGCAATTTGACGGCTTAAAACTGTCGTAGCGTCCAAATGTGTAAACGTCGCGGCAGGTGCCGGGTCAGTCAAGTCGTCAGCGGGGACGTAAACCGCTTGAACAGATGTTATCGAACCCTTTTTAGTCGAAGTGATTCTTTCCTGCAATGCGCCAACGTCCGTTGTAAGTGTTGGCTGATAACCGACCGCCGACGGCATACGCCCTAAAAGCGCGGACACTTCCGAGCCTGCCTGTATGAAACGGAAAATGTTATCAATAAATAACAGAACGTCTTTGCCCTGTTCGTCGCGGAAATATTCCGCCATAGTCAAGCCCGTCAAGCCGACGCGCATACGCGCTCCAGGCGGCTCATTCATCTGCCCGTAAACAAGCGCGGTTTTGTCGATAACGCCTGATTCTGTCATTTCCGACCAAAGGTCGTTGCCTTCACGAGTTCTTTCGCCGACACCCGAAAAGACCGAATAACCGCCGTGCTCAGTCGCGATATTGTGAATAAGTTCCATAATCAAAACGGTTTTGCCGACGCCCGCGCCGCCGAATAAGCCAATCTTACCGCCGCGAGAATACGGCGCAATCAAGTCGACGACTTTAATACCGGTTTCAAGAATTTGCGTCGAAGTTTCTTGCTCTTCAAAGCTGGGGGCTTTGCGGTGAATCGGACGCCAATTTTTATTTCCGACGGGCTTTGGATTGTTATCAACGGTTTGCCCCAAGACGTTGAAGACGCGCCCTAAGCATTCTTCGCCGACCGGAACCGTAATTGGTGCGCCGGTGTCTTCAGCCTCCATGCCGCGAACAAGTCCGTCCGTTGAACTCATAGCAATGCAACGGGTGACGCCGTCGCCTAAGTGTTGCATGACTTCCGCGACAAGGTCAATTTCAACGTTGCCTGACTTGCCTTTTATGTTTACTGCGTTCAAAATTTCGGGAAGTTCGCCGACGGGAAATTCAATGTCGACGACCGCACCGATAACCTGAACAACTTTTCCTTTCGCCAAATGGTTTCAACTCCTTTTTTATTCGAGCGCGTTGGCACCGCCGACAATTTCGTTAATCTCGTTAGTGATGCCCGCCTGACGAACTTTGTTATAAAACAGATTGAGACGCCCAACGAGTTCTTGTGCGTTATCGGTTGCGTTGCTCATAGCGTTCATACGCGAAGACAATTCCGACGCGGCGGAGTGCAGCATTGCGCCGTAAATCCTAGTAGCAATTCTGCGCGGCAAGAAGTCGTTTAGAATCGAGACAACGTCCGGCTCGTAAATGTATTCCTCTTTAAGATTTGCGCTGGATTTAACGTAATCATCGGTAACAATCGGCAAAAGCGTCACGTCATCGGGTGCGCAACTTATCGCCGATTTAAATTGTGTATAAATCAAAGTCACGTCGATAATCTCGCCGCTTGCGAACCGCTCCATAACTAAATCAGTAATTTTTTTGGCGTATTTGTATTGCGGACGCTCGCTGATTCCGTGATAACTTTTGATAATGTTGTAGCCGCGCTGTTTAAAATGCGTCGTCGCCTTCCTGCCGACCGTGATTAGTTCAATGCCTTCAATATAATCTGCGTCGTGATATTCGCGAACTTCGCCGCCGCCGCTTGAAGTTTTAGTGCCGCTACTGCGCCCCGTCGCCTTAGCTATACCGCCCGTCGCCGTCATTTGCCGTTGTTGCTTAGGCGTTCTTTTAGCTGTCGGCTTAATACCTTTTAGCGCGTCGAAATTTTTCTTGTGGAAATTTTCTTCTTCGCCGTCGTCGTCAAGGGAAGTATTTTCGCTGGTGCCGTCGTATTCAATCGTGTCGTGCGCCTCTTTTAGGACGTTGCTTGAAAACGAACCGGCAAGCCCTTTATCCGACGCAATCACTATGAATAAAAATTTTCCTGCGCCTTCTTGCTGTTCGGCGATAAGGTCTTCGCGAGTTTTAATGAACGGGTGCTCGTATTCCTGCCCGCGCATTTGCCCCATGACGCGCCGCATAATTTCCCTAGTTTTATCGACGTAGGGAAGATTTTTCAGCAACGCTTCGCGAGCCGCATTGAATCTTGAACGCGCTATCATGTCCATTGCGTTTGTTATCTTCTGGATATTTTTAACGCTTTTGATTCGGCGGCGTATGTGTTGTAAATTTGCCATTTACCCCACCGCCTCATTCCGCAACCTTATAGGTAACAGTTTCTTTAAATTCCGCGATTGCCGCTTTCATTTCGGCTTCAAGTTCATCGTCGAGTTTCTTTTTCTCGGCGATTTTCTTGCCAATGTCGGGGTGGTTGGCGTGCATGAACTTAATAAAATCGGCGTGGAAGGTAACGACCTTGTCAACGGGAATATCCGCCAAAAATCCTTTAACCGCCGTGTAAATTGTCAAAACTTGGTCTTCAACGGCGAGCGGAGAATATTGCGACTGTTTAAGCGTCTCAACCATACGTGCGCCCCTGTCAAGCTGGGCTTTAGTTGCCTTGTCAAGGTCGGAGCCGAATTGCGCAAATGCTGCAAGTTCGCGATACTGCGCAAGGTCAAGACGCATTGTGCCCGCAACTTGTTTCATAGCTTTAATCTGCGCACTGCCGCCAACACGCGAGACACTCAAGCCGACGCTTATTGCAGGACGAATGCCGCTGTAGAAAGAGTCAGTCTCAAGCATAATCTGCCCGTCAGTAATGGAAATGACATTCGTAGGGATATAAGCTGAAACGTCGCCGGCTTGCGTTTCGATAATCGGAAGGGCTGTAATTGAACCTGCGCCGAGTCTATCGCTAAGTTTTGCGGCGCGTTCGAGTAATCTTGAATGCAAATAGAAAACGTCGCCAGGATAAGCTTCACGACCGGGCGGACGCCTAAGCAACAAGGACATTGCACGATAAGCCGCCGCGTGTTTTGTCAAATCGTCGTAAATGCAGAGGCAGTGCCCGTGCTTTTCATACATAAAATATTCCGCCATAGTGACGCCCGAATAAGGCGCGAGATATTGAAGCGGCGCAGAATCGGCAGCAGTCGCCGCAACGACGATTGAATATTCCATTGCGCCATGATCTTCCAAAGTCTTGACGACGCGGGCAACCGTCGATGCCTTCTGACCAATCGCCACGTAAACGCAAATACAATTCTGCCCCTTTTGGTTAATAATCGTATCGATAGCGATTGCAGATTTACCGATACCTCTATCGCCGATAATCAATTCGCGCTGTCCACGACCAATCGGAACAAGGGCATCGATAGCCTTCAAGCCGGTCTGCAACGGCTCATGAACAGATTTTCTGTCGGCAATGCCAGGAGCTTTAAACTCAACCGGACGCGCCTTGCTAGTTTGAATAGGTCCCTTGCCGTCAATCGGGCGTCCGAGAGCGTCGACGACGCGCCCAATCATATTTTCGCCAACGGGAACCTGCATAATTCTGCCGGTGCGTTTTACTGTCGCGCCCTCTTTGATTTCGTTATCGCGACCGAGAATAACCGCGCCGACGTTATCCTGCTCAAGGTTCAGAACGAGACCAAAAATATCGTCGCCGAAGTCGAGCAATTCGCCCGACATAGCCTTATCAAGCCCGTGAATGTGCGCTATGCCGTCGCCAATCTCAATGACTGTGCCGACCTCGTCAACATTCAAATCGACGTTATAATTTTTAATCTGGTCCTTAATGATTGCAGTGATTTCATCAGGATTTATTTTCATGTCTAAGACTTCACCTCTTAAAAGCAATTAGGAATTTGGAATTATGAATTAGGAATTGATAGCGGATTTTAATTTCACATTCCTCATTCCTAATTCCTCATTGCAGTTTGTAGAGCACGTAGACGACCCGCCGCCGAGCCGTCAATCAGCTTATCGCCGATTTTAACAATTAATCCGCCCAAAATCGCTGGGTCTTTATGCGGGCGAATTTTAATCTTGCGTTTCGTCAAGCTACTAAGTTTTTTGGTAAGCGCGTCCTGTTGTTTCTTGCTAAGCGGAAATGCGCTTGTCACGTCCGCGATTAAAATTCCCTGTTCCTTATTCTTCAGCGAAGTGAAAATGTCATAAATTTCGTTGTAGACGCCGATTCTTTTCTT
>ODAI012509584.1_pt1 | contig 125185 bp, 83 predicted proteins | sample 1539321 | NCBI WGS metagenome assembly ODAI01 (sample SAMN02144231, study PRJEB22623) | gut metagenome | biome: sheep rumen | host: Ovis aries | place: New Zealand
GCCAACAGCGGCATGACGGTGAACTGCGCCATACAGCCGATGATGATATCTTTCGGACGGCTGAAGACGATTTTGAAATCCTGCAGGTTGAGCGCCAGTCCCATACCGAACATCACCACGCCCAACAGGTAGTTAATGGTTTTGGTGGGTATGGGTTGCAACACAGCCGGAAACAGCAGCGAAAGCACGGCGCATACTAAAACCAGTACCGCCATGTATTTCGATATGTAGTGACAAAGTTGCTTCATCGGATGATCTTGCCTGCATACTTGCAGATGTCAATTTTTTGTTTCGTTATGTTACGCCTTGTTGAACTTGGATTTGGGCTGCTTGCTGCGCGGGCGTTAAAACGGATAGCCTATACCGAAGTTGAAACGTATTGCATCAAGTGCCGAGGGAATATTGAAATATGTGTTAATGGGTTGTGTTGTATCGATTTTGCCCTCTTTGGTGTATTTGAAGGTCTGGAACGGCGCGTGTATTGCAACGCCGATGTCAAGCCTAATGACAAGTCCGTCGAGATCAAGTCGCAGTCCGGCACCTGTTCCCAGAGCAATCTGCCGTGCGAAATCGGGGTTGTTATATAGTCCATCATACAGATTATCAGGAATCTCCAAGCGTTTGAGGTAGTCCTCAAATCCCGCGGCTTTAAATAAATCAACCGTTGAGTACCAATTCCATACGTTTCCGGCGTCGACGAAGGTTGCTCCATAAAGTTTCCAAACGATAGGGAAACGAAGTTCGAGGTTTGCCTCAAGTTTGACATCACCGGCATGGAAGAAGTTCTGATTGTATTTGGCGGAAAAGAAGTTACCGGGTCCATAGGCGTAGGGTGAAGCACTCCTCATGCTATTAGGACCTCCGGCATAAAATCCTTCAGATAGCGGTGCAAAATAGGAGTTCCCAAGCGGTATATTAGCTCCGGCGTAGAGACGCGTCGCGATAGAGACCTGGTCTGTGATGTTAAATTTATTTCTCAGTTCTGCCGTGAGTTTGACAAACTGGTTAAAGGTGATAGAGCCTAATTGTTTATCTTTCTCATTCCACGAATGTCCGAAAGCGCAGTAGAGGGCGTTGATGAGGTTGCCGGATTCCTTTACGCCGAAATCGAACATGGTGTTAACAGTGCGTTTAGTGCGGTAGTTATTGTAGATGAAGTTATAGCTGATAGAGGGTACAAATTCATCTCCGGCAATGACTTTGATGAGTTGCGGGTATTCTGCCGCTTTATCTAAGAGGTTTTCAGATTCGGCTTTCATCAGCACTACCGAGAGCGAGAATGGCGTGAAAGCGTGCGTGATAAAACGGGAAGAATGGATGAAATAAGTGAATGATCCGGATAACTTATGAACACCATATCCTCCGGCAATGTTTTCGTACTGATAGCCAAGCATATAACGTGTATCGCCATCAGGGTTATCGTCTCCTCCCCAGTGCAGGTAGGGGAATACTAATGAGGCGTTAACACCTAATTTATAGGTATCAGTCTTCTTCGGATCACCCGGATGCCGATTGCGGAATGCCCAGTAATAGGCACCGTTTCCTTTTAAACTAAAGGTTTCTCCTTGTCCCAAGACATTCTTAAGCGAATATTTGAGCGTCAGGTCCGGACCAATGGAATTATTGGAGCGATAAGCGATACCGGCATCTGCTGTCAGACCGTGCGTGCGTAAGATTGTATCACCTCGGAAAGATTCCGGACGATTCCATGCCTTGGTTGTCCGAACACCAAGGCCGGTTTTGATTAACTCGCCTTCAAGGACATTGTTATTATCGCGTCTAGAGTAAAGGCGGAGTAGAAGATTACCCGCCTTATTCAGTTTATAATCGGCGGTGATGCTGGATAGCAGACCTTTCGTCTCATTCACCTCGGGGTTATCGGAGATAGTAGAACCAATGGTGAGACGTAGTTTGTTCTTAAAGAAGGATTTACTGAGGGTGATGTTCATGTCGTTTTTCTTGCCGGAGGAGAAATCCACATCCATGAATTTACCCACTTTGGAATTGGCAATGGCAGCGTTGACGCGACTATTGATGATAGACGAGAGAGCGTAACCTTCCCGCTGTGCTGCCTCATTACTTTGACCGAGATACATACCGGTTGTGAGCAGCATGGCTGCCAATCCCTCGCGAGTGCCCTCATCAACGGAAGCTAATTCTTTAGAAACAGCCTCATCGCCGGGGGCTTCCAAGAAGAATCCTATAGACTTTATTCCTATTGAGTCCAGTTCTCCGTTTACACGCACACCGGTATTGAAATTAACACGGCGTAACCCGGCTCCTTTTGATTCCACATCGGCTTTCACTTTTTGTGAGGCAGAAATATGGAGTTGTGTTTTGCCGATAGGTCCATTGAAAGTAATATTACTGCCGGAATCTACGTGGAAGGGAATCACCGGATAAGCCTTTGGTGAATAACGAACAATACCATCATCCACCCTCACTTTGCCCCCAAGATTAAGGGGTACACTATCTGCAGTTGCATAACGAACATTGACGGTGCCATGTGGCTTGACCTGTGCGAGGTTCTTCTTATCAATTGGATAAGTGATATCTGTGGTTGGAAGAATAACGGCCTCTACATCAGCCACAATCGAATCAAGCGGACCGGATACTCTTCCGTGTATATCTGCCGCCAGGTCTCCATAAACGGGAATCGGGCCGCCTTTAGGCAGCTTGACGGGAGCAAAACTATCGGCAGCGAGTGTTACATCGATATGCATAGTATTGAGATCTAATCCCCCATTGAAGGCAATGAATGTGCTGTCAGCACCGTATATGGGCAGACCATTAAGGTCTATCAGATTATGCTCCATGACAATAGGTGTTTCGCCTAAACTCAAGCCTGCCTGATAGGGCTTATATTGTGCTGCCACCGAGAGAGGTAACACTTTGGCAGAAATATCCGGTTTATTTGGTAAACCATCGACCGACGCAGTGGCTCTGACAGCTCCCCTTAAATCTAAATCTTCCATCTTGAGAATACTATCAACGATATCCAGCGGTATATCATCTATTCGGACATCTGCCCGTAAGGCATTATGGTATATTTCGGAAGGAGAGATGCACATATCAATAGAGCGGTTACCGAGGTCTAAATCATGATAAGAAAGGCTATCGAGTGTGAGTCGTCCTTTGCCGTGCAACGCTGTCTGCTCGCGCAGCAAGTTCAATCGCAAAGCGGCATCCGTGCAGAGCCCGTCGAAACTCATTACGCCGTCTGTCAGGCGCGTGTTTGCAGCGAGTGAAGCGTCGGTTCTTCCCTCCGTCATAGCCACGCGCAGCGCGGCCTGGGCGCAATTTATATCGGCGATACCGGCGTTGACATTAACTGCCAAATTTGTTTGGGTTGAGTCGGAGTTAAAGGAGAGGTCTGCCTGTTGCAGATCCACTCCGATGCTATCCATGATAGGTTGAATAGGATTGCCCTTAAAGAGTGCAATATCTGCCTTTAGTGCAGGGATAAGTTGCTGTAAAGTATCAATCTTAGTGAGGTCAGAAAGTGATGTGATAGCGTGGAGTATAGACGAATCGCTTAGCGTATTGAGCAAGGGTTGTATGTCGCTGATAAAAGTATAAAGCGGCATGGGGGAATGAATGTCAGCATTTAATCCGCGAGTTTGAAGCCTGATGGATGTAACAGAGTCTGTAGAGGCTGCCAGTGAGGTTCGCGACAAATCATATGAACCGAGGCGCGCCTTATTTAATTGTACATTGACGCGGATGGAATCGGTGCGAAGAGCGAGATCTACATGGTTGATATCGATTCCCGTACTATCTATAAGCGGCTGAATAGGACTACCTTTACGGAGGGCGATGCTTGCATTCATTGCCGGTATCCGTTGCCGAATGGTTTCTACTACCGTCAGGTCTTGTAGCGTCGTTATGGCATTTACAATAGCTGTATCGCTTACGGTAGTAATCAACGGTTGAAGCCGGTTGATAAATGAGAAGAACGGCATCGGTGTCGTGAAATCGACATCAAGCCCCGGGGCATTAAGAGCAAGGGAGGTTGTGGAATTAGTGGAGGCGTCAAGTGAAGTGTGCGATAGGTCGTACTGACCATAACGCGCTTCATCAAGACGCAGTTTGACGCGCGAGGACAAATGCCGTTTAGGATTTATGCCCCGTCCTGTGGCCGACAAATTGCCTGCGAGAACAATAGGTGGAGCATCCTTAAGGAACGGAGCCAGGTTGACGCGGTCGATGTGCACAGTGGCATCGTATGCCTCGTTATGGATGTCATACGAGGCGCGAAGTCGAGCTTTACTGCCTTGAAACTCGGCATCACCGATGGTCTTAATACACATTGTACTGAGGTCCATTGCAGTAGTACGAAGGTCGGCTTTGGCTGCCAATGGCGACGAATAAACATGCAGGCCGCTACTGGTAATAAGGTTGTGGGCAATATCAGCACAAGCACTTCCGTAAATCGTGTCGGCAGGGATATTGAGATTACCAAGCGAGAAAGCAAAGTCTCCTACATTCAGCCGCCGTACGTCATAGCGGTTTGCTCCCACATTTACTGTGGCTTCTGTGGATAAAGAACCGGCCTCAATTACCATACCTAACGGAGTCATACCGAAATGTACGTTACGGAGTTCGCCGTCCGGTACCTCAAAGGCTAATTGGAGGTTTGAAGAGTCTTGTACCGTTGTGTTCGGAGCCGTATTGCGCAAATCGATATCTACATAGGCATCGTTGAGACGTAGTCCGTGTAAAGGATATTCCCCTCGCGCTATACGGAGTGCGGGAGAGGCAACCAGTAGATTACCCACCTCAACATCTACGCCTATGGTAGCAATCAAACTGTCTGAATGAAAAGCGGCTTTATCTAAATATAGTTGTTCTACCACGATTGGCAGATTCAGCGGGTCGCTGAAGGGTGCTGTTTTACCGGCGGTTAATATCTTGGCATCTAAGCGCAATTTTCGTGCGTAGATAAGAGTATCTTTGTCGCGGTGCCCGACAAATAAACTGTCTATCTCTACCTGTAATGATAAGTCGTCTTTTCCTTGATAAGCATGATACAGCACCACGGGCGAGTGGTGGAATGGTGAGAGATATAGTTTGCCTAACTCAATATCGAAATCGGTTTTCTCGTTCGCAATGGCAACACCCTTCCGCAGCACTCTTTCGCGCATATCAGGTGACGACACACCCCAAACTACTGCAATCAGTAGCACGAATATTATTCCCGCCAACACACCAAGTATGGCAACAGGAATCTTCCACAGTAGTTTCCGCTTACTCTTCATTCAGGGATTATTTAGTTCCGCCACCGAGAGCTACATAGAGGTCTATAAGACTGATGAGACCGTTATAGCGGTTGGTGACATCTGCGAGTTGGGCCTTAAGGTAGTTCTCCTGTGCGGTAAGAACCTCAAGATAAGAGCTTTTGCCTTTTTTCATCAGCTCACAGGTCCCATTATATGACTCACGTTGGGTAATAAGGAGGCGTTGATAAAGTGCATCTTGCTCTTGAGCGTTGCGGCAGCGGAAAATCGCATCATTCACTTCATTTCCTGCCCGCAACATGGTTTCTACATAGCGGTTTGCCGCTTCCTCTTGTTGCAGTTTGGCAATCTCGAGATTGGCTTTCAGCTTGCCACCCGCAAAGATAGGCTGTGCCAAGCCCAGCACGGCGTTCATGAGTAGTTGTCCCGGGTTGACAACCACGCCGCCATTATTGGTCCAACCAATGAGACCGGAGAGCGATAGTGCAGGGCAGAAGGCTGCCTTCGCCATATTAGTCTGGTAGTAAGCCGCTGCTACATTACGCTCCGCAGCCCGCACATCGGCACGATTGCTAAGCTCAGAAGCGGGAATAGGCTCTATCGTCCAAGTATCGAATGGGTAACTCGTCCATGGTGAGCGGGCTATCTCATGCGGTTCTTCATTGAGCAAACGACACATGCTGAGCTCAAGCGAATGAATCTCCTGCAAGAGTTGTTTGCGCTGAATCCGTACATTGATGAGGGAGGCTTCCATTTGTCCTACGGATGGCGAATACGCCTGGCCGTTTTTAACTAAAACACGTTGGATCTCCAACACGCGCTGCCAGATAAGTTCGGTTGAATCAATGATTACTGCCTGAAAATCTAATAATTGCAGCTGCGTATAGAGTCTTGCTACTGTAGCCACAAGATTAGCATGAGTTGCAGCGCGGTTGTCTTCGGCTTGAGCACGCATTACTTCTGCCTGACGTTTGCGATTGGTTATGGTACCAAAACCTTCCCCGCCCCAATTGAGCGAGAGAGGCACTTGGTAAGTCAGCGTAGCACCGGACATACCGCTGCCGGGGGTATAAGTACCGGATACCCCTACATTGGCTGGTGAAATGGCTAAGGTCGGCAGATAACCCAATTTGGCGGCACGAAGTCGCGCATCTGCTTCCTTGATCGCTAACAGTTGAGAGCGGTAATCAACATTATTGACCAAGGCGCTGTCTATTAAGTTTTGCAACACTGGATCGGTTATATAAACCTTCCAGTCAGCTTCGCTCACGGCGCTCACTAAAGAATCCGCTTCGGGCTTGGATGTAGGCTCATATTTTTTTAATATACCGCAGGAGGAGAGGGATAGTGCTAACGCACATACCGCTATCGCTGTTAGACCGCTTGCGCTGTTAGACCGCTTCGCTGTAGGAGCGGCTTCGCCTGTTGGATTTTCTTCTTCGACGGGTTCGGAGGTGCCTTGGAAGCGCTCATGCAGTTTCTGGAAGATAATATAGAACGCCGGTACGACGAATACAAGTGCCAGTGTCCCCACTGCCATACCGCCGGTAACGCCGATAGCGAGAGCACGGTTGCCGTTCGCGCCTGCACCGCCTTCAATAATCAACGGAATCATACCGGCAATCATCGTTACGACAGTCATCAGAATAGGACGTAAACGATCCTCACACGCTTTCAAGGCAGCTTCTACAATCGGCATACCTTGCTTGCGTTTCTCAACGGCAAACTCCGTGATAAGAATCGCTGTTTTGGCCAACAAACCTATCAGCATGATCACACCCGTCTGAAGATAGATGTTATTCTGCTGACCGCAAAGCCAGGAGAAGGCAAAGGACCCCATCAGACCGAACGGTACCGACAGTAGCACTGCAAACGGAATAAAGAATGACTCGTAAAGCGAGGCGAGAATCATGTAGATAAGCAATACGCAGATGAGGTAAATAAGCCCCGTGAGATTCGATTTGCTATTCGCTTCCAACTCACGACTCATACCCCCATACTCGTAACCATAACCGACTGGCAGATAATCTTTTGCCACTTCGGCTATCACACGCTGTACATCGCCTTCGCTATAACCGGCATTCGGCTGTACAGAACAAGCAATAGATTGGTACAGATTGAAGCGTTTCTGCGTCGCTGAACCTACGGCGGGAGTAAGCGTCAGGAACTGCGCGATGGGAGCCATTTGACCGTTCACCCTTACAAAGATATTATTGAGCGAATTAGGGTCAAGACGATACTCAGGAGCGGCACCTGCCATGACACGGTATATCTTGCCGTATTGGTTGAAATTGCTGATATAAGCACTCCCGCAATAGGCGCCAAGGGTGTTAAGAACAACATCCGGAGATATACCTGCACGATCGCACTGCGTGGCGTTAACATCCACTTTGTATTTGGGGAACGACTCCGAGTACAACGACATGGCCATCTGTACCTCCGGGCGTTTCTGTAGTTCTGTAAGAAAGTTATTGACCACTTCGTTGAAACGACTCATATCGCCACCTTGTAAATCCTCCATCTGCAAATCAATGGCATTACTGTTTCCATATCCCGGTATCTGCGGCATCTGGAACGGAATGATTTGGGCATCCTTGATGTCTTCGCAACTGAGATACAACTTCGCCATGACATAGTCGATGTAATGCTCTAGCCCTTTCCGCTCGTCCCACGGCTTGAGACGGATAACAAGTGTCCCGTAACTGACACCCGTTCCTGATAATAGACCGAAACCGGAAATCTTGGCATAACTCTCCACCTCTTCGAGACGAAGCACATGTTCCTCTACCTCAGCCATGATCTTATCGGTCTCAACAAGAGGAGAACCTGCCGGCGCGGTCACATCAACCATGATAACGCCTTGGTCTTCTTGCGGCACGAGTCCGGCAGGTAACGCACGCATCGCGAGTACCATGATCACCACAGCGCCGATCAGCCACAACCACGCACGGCGGGGTTTTTGCAGGAACTTGGAGACACCGTTCTTGTACTTGCCGAGGATAGCGTTATAGCCTGCCTCGTAGGCTTCTTTCACGTATTGACTGAAGCTTTTCTTGGAACCCGCCTTTTCTTCTTTCTTCGGGCGGAAGAGTACTGCCGTCAGCGCCGGACAGAGGGTGAGCGCGGAGATACAGCTGAGGCCCACGGAGGACGCAATCGTTATACCGAACTGGGTAAAGAACGTGCCGCTCGTCCCGGGCATGAAGGTCACGGGGATGAACACCGCCATGAAGACCAGCGTACAACTGATCACGGCTACCGTCACTTCGCTCATTGCATCTTTGGTCGCCTTATAAGCCGAGGTATAGCCGTGTTCCATTTTTGCCATCACCGCTTCGACTACCACGATGGCGTCGTCCACCACCGTTCCGATGGCGAGCACGAGTGCAAAGAGGGTGAGAATATTGAGCGAGAAACCCGCTACTTTGACTACCGCGAAGGTACCTAACAGCGAGACGATGATGGAGATCGAAGGAATCAGCGTCGCCTTGAAATCCTGCAGGAAGAAATAGACGACGAGGATCACTAAAAGAATGGCAATAATCAGCGTCTCCACCACGTTGTGAATGGCGGCATAGAGGAAATCATCGCTGGTCTGCAGGATAGTGAACTCCAGTCCGGCGGGCATGGTCTGTTTCAGATCCTCGTACAGCTCGTTGATGGCGGCGTTGACCTGCGTGGCATTGGCTCCCGGAGCCTGGTTGATGATGAATGCCACACCCGGCTTGCCGTCTATGCGCGAAGAGAAGCTGTAACTCAGCGCGCCGAGTTCCACATCCGCCACGTCGCGCAGATGAAGCACATTGCCGTTGGAGGTGCGCAGCACGATGGACTCGAACTCCTCAATCGACTGCAAACGGCCTTTGTATTCCAGATTGTACTGGTAGGTGTTGCCGCTCTGCTCGCCCAGCGAACCCGTCGCTGCCACCATGTTCTGGTTGCCGATGGCGGCAAAGATGTCCTGGGGGTCCAAACCGTAGCGTGCCATCACGTCCGGCTTCATCCAGATTCGCAGCGAATAGGTGTTTCCCAAGTTCTGCACGGCGCCCACACCGGTGATACGCAGCAGACGCGGCTTTACGTTTATGTCTATGTAGTTGGCGATAAAGTCGTTGTCGAACTTGCCGTCGCGGCTGACGAGCGCACCGATCTGGAGTATGTTGTTCTGTCTTTTCTCCACTTTGACGCCGACGCGTGTCACCTCCTGCGGAAGCAGTCCGAGCGCGGCGGACACACGGTTTTGTACGTTCACCGCTGCCATGTTCGGGTCGGTGCCTTGCTTGAAATAAACATTGATACTCACCTCACCCGTTGCCGATGCTTCCGAGGTTATGTACGCCATGTTCTCAACACCGTTCACCGCCTCCTCTATGGGCATGACCACGGAGTTCATCACCGTGTTGGCATCCGCTCCCGAGTATGAGGTTGTAATCATCACCGTAGGCGGTGCGATGTCGGGATATTGCTCAATAGGCAATGTCTTGAGGCATATGAAGCCCACCAAAGCGATGAGCAGCGAGATACACACCGCCATCACTTTTCTATCTACGAATATATTTCCCTTTGCCATAATATCTCAAATATCAAATGTCAAATCAGTACAACACCTGTTGTCCCTCGTGTACATTCGCTGCGCCTTTGGCTACGATCGTCTCGCCCACTTCGGCGCCGGAAAGGATAACGGCACGTTCGCCGTCGCCTAACTCTTCGATCTCGACGATGGCACCGGTGGCGAGGCTGTCCGCGCCTACTTTATATACCAATGCCTTGTTTTGTATGCGCACGATGGAGGTGAGCGGAACGAGCATCACGTCCTCCCATTCAACGGGCATGACAATCGTCCCCTGCATGCCGGAGAAGAGTTCGCCTTTGGGGTTCGGGAATGTGGCGTAGCACGTTACTGAACCGGTCTGCTGGTCCACCATTCCGGAGAAACTGGTGATTTTGCCTTTCTCGCTGTACTCGCTACCGTCTTTGAAACGCAGGGTAAGCGGCGGTACGATTTTCAGCACGTTCTCCAGAGAACCCAACTCGCTGACGATGGCGTGTACTTGGCTCTCGGTAAGGGAGAAACTGGCTTCCATCTCACTCACACCGGCTACGCGGGTCAGCATCGTGCCCTCGGCTATCACGTCGCCTACGTGAGGAATGATATTACCCACCAAGCCGTCCACCGGACTCTTGATGGTACAATAATCCAGCCGCAGTTCGGCGTCACGCACAGCAGCCCGTGCTTGTGCCACTTGCGCCTCTGCCGATTGCAGGACATTGAGGCTTTTGCGCAGGAGGTAGTCGCTGATGATGCCTTGGTCGGCAAGTTCTTTGTTGCTCTCCGCCTCCAGACGCGCATTGTCCCTGTTCGCGATGGCGGTCTGCAGGTCTGCCTGCGCATGCACCAAGGCGTTCTCCGCGATACGGCTGTCGATGAGGAAAAGGACATCGCCTTTCTTCACGCGCTCGCCGTCCTTCACCTTGATCTCGTTCAGGGTGCCGGTGCAACGGGAGACGATGGATACATCGCCCGTGCCGCGGATGGCGGCGCTCCACGTCAGAGGGGCGGTTACCGTCTCACGCTTCAGCGTAATCGTTTCATAACTTGTGTGCTGCTCCTCCGGCATCTTGACACAGCCCGTGAACAGACTAAGGAATAAGGTGCATTGCACTAAAAGAATCTTTCTCATTGTTGTAATTATTATTTATTGCTTTTAACTTAACACCGCCCCCCCCCCCTAAGGGGAGGGTCGGGGAGGGGCTTCGGTCTCCTGCTCTCCCTCTCTCCCCACTGCACAGCCGCCGGGACTGCAGCCTCTGCAGCACCCCCTGCGGCTACTGCCCCCTTGCTCCGCAGCGTCGCCGACACCGGCGTCACGCCGGCGGTCTCCCGGTAACCCGGTCTCCCGGAAAACACCTCCATCGCTCACTTACACCTAAAAACTCTTCTGAACACCGAACTTCAGCCCATATAAACCCGGAGTAAACTGGTTCGCTAACAGGTTACGAAGCTTACCCGAGAATATGATTACATCATTCGTATATTCTGTATGACCAACACCCGTCTCATCCTTAATGAAAAACGCTGTTCCGCTGTAACCGATACTTAAGATTGAAAAGAATACCTGGAACGTGCTCTTACGGTTGAATTGATACGTAATCACTGGCGCTACCTGAAAACCATAAGTAACACTGTACCGTAAACCATCATAATCCGTACCTTTTATATTCGGCAAATCCACATCCGCTACACGCGGAAAGGACATATTTGTGTATAGGTGCGTCTCTAACCATATGCCTACTTTGTCGTTAAAGAGAGTCTTTAAACGATAACGCATGTACGGAGCTACTTCCCAGGCTCCTTCTTGAACCCGCACATCCACCGATTGAGTAGTACCATTGCCCATATCGTGCGTGAACGTCGTCTTAAGATTCTGATAACTGCCTCCAAAACGCAATCCTATATACAACTTCTCTTTCAGTCTCCAGCCGATCTCCGGAGTAATAGCTATCGAAAAACCGTTCTCTTTACGGTCTGAACGGGAATCGTGATGAAAGTAAATGTCAAAATTGTAACCGTAATACAACTTCTGTTTCCATACCGGAAGCACTACTTTAACGCTATCCTCCGACCCCTTACGGGAGGAAACCACACGCTGCCGAGACGCTTCGGCTACGGCCTCATCGCTCCGCAACTTCTCCGGCTCCGTAGCCACACTATCTGCTGGGGTCTTTGTCTCTCCCACGATTGCCGCTATAGAAGCTAATCCTTCGCCTATATGCGAACTCTGCGCCTCTAACATCGACGCACTGAACATCAACAGGGCTATTAGCCCGTACAATCTTTTCATATCTGATTTGTTTTTTTACGACTTTCGCCCGAACTTTCACCCGCAAAAATACAACTTTTTTTCCAAACATGCAAATAAATCTGCATATTTTCCCTAAAATTTCGTAATTCCTCCTTCTCCCTCCCGCTCTCCCAGTATCCTGGTCTCTCGGTCTCCCGGAAAACACCACCCTCCCCTCTAAGGGAGGGCCGGGGAGGGGCTTCCTCTCTCTCCCTTCCTCCTCCCGAAAAACTTAAAAACTGCCTGCAGGACGCGAAAATGCCTGCAAATCGCATTTATTTTTGCATATCTCAAAAAAAAGTACTACTTTTGTAGCGTTTTTGTGGTGTGCGGATTACCAACTCGGTAACCGCACTTAATAGGGAAGGCTGTGCAAATCAGCCGCTGTCCCGCAGCCGTGAGTCTCACTCAACTGAGTTTCTACGCTCTTAAAAACCACTGTTACACATGTAATGGGAAGGTTAGAAACAAAGGAGACAAGCCGGAAGCCCTGCCACAGAAATAAATAGCCGTTATGAGCCGCAGGTCGGCCAACAGCCCTCGTGGATTGGGGCACCGGAGCATGAGACTCAATACACCTGACACATTAGGATTGAATGCGTATGCTGTGTAAGCGTGTGCAAGGCGATTAATCGCTTTGCTTTTTTGCGTGTGCCACTGCCTCTTCGCGTATGGACATAAGCATATAATTAACTAATAATCATATCAACAATGAAAAAGAAGTACATCTTATTAGTGCTGCTTGCCATGGGATGGTTTGGCAGCACTGCAATGGCAGAGGACTATCTGATGCCTCAGTACGGACACGAAACCAAAGTTGTGTCCAAAGATGCTCCGTTGACCTTCTATGATTTCAAGGGAGCAGACACTCATTTCACCCAGTCAGCTTTTTCGACTGTAATCTTCCAACCCGCTACGGAGGGCTATTCCATCAAGATTACCTTTGAGGAACTGAACCTGACCAAGTACAGCGATTCATGGAATGTGTACATGCGTATTTACAACGGTCAGTTCGATGTAACGAGTATCACGTATCCGACGAGTGGCAAGCCTTCCGTTCATTTCACAGAGAACGCCAACCAGATTGCCTATATCCCGGGTGACGGTGCCGTCAATCCGCTGCCGACCTATATATCGGGGGCGGCAGACGGTTGTCTGTCTGTTTGCTTGTATTCGAAAGACCCGAGTCCGAAGGAGTCTTATTGGAAAGCTACAGTGGAAGAGGTGCTTTTGGAGCCCATGACGATTCAGTCAGCTTCGGGTGACAACGCCTTTGTCAGCGGCGAAGGCTGGTCCGGCAAGGCGAATGTAAACGTAGCCGATATGCACATCACGACGGATGGCTATTCATTGCCCGACAAGCTGCAAACTGTTACCTTCACCTGCTCTAACACCGCTGTGGTAGATCCCACGACCCTGAAACTCTATGCCGGTGCTGCCGCCTCTGTTGCGGAGCTGACTGAGTTAGCCGGCAGTATTACAGAAAACGAGGGAGTTTATACCTACACCTTGTCGGAAGCTTACGCTTTGAGCCATGGTACCAACCAATTCTGCCTTGGCGGAAATATCCTCGTCTCTGCACCTTTCAATGCCACTGCGGCAGTAAATATAACCGGAATAACCACTGTAGGCGGCTTCAGCACTTTCACCCCGGCTGAACCTGCCATGATAACCGTACAGCCTATGTATCTGATGGCTGCTGACGCTGCTTACACGGTTTCCGGAGAAACGCAGTTCTATGATGAAGGCGGTAAGGATGGTAATGTCATCAAGGGTTTTGACGGCAAAGTAGTCTTTACACCCGCTACGGAGGGCAGCAAAATTAAACTGACCTTCAATGCTATCAATGTCTTCTACACCGACTATGCTGCATCCTCAACCGGCTATGTCGATTATATCAAAGTGTATAACGGTAACTCCACCAACGAGGCAGACCTGCTCTGGCAAATCTCCCAAGCCGAAGCAAGCACTAATACCCCCATCGTGCTAAAGAGTACCGCTGCCAATGGCGCACTGACCATTACGCACAAGAATAATATCTCTTACGATTCCAATCTCCGCGACGGTTGGGAGGCTGTAGTCAGCGAGTTTACACCTCAGGCAATGACCGTCAGCAACGTATCCCTCACCAAAGAGACAGGTACTGTTTCAGCCGGTACAGAAAATGCCATTTTGGCTTCGCTCAAAATAACGACCGCAGAGACCGAGCCGGCTCTCTCGGTTGCATCGCTGGCACTAAACACCAATGCCACATACAATCAGATACAGAAAGCCAAACTCTATTACACCAAACAAAATAGTTTCGCGACAACCAACCTTATCGGGGAAGCCGTTGTGGAAGGAAATGAGGTAACGATTACCAAGAGCGCTGACATCGCATTCCGCGAGGGCGATAACTACCTCTGGCTTGTGTGCGATATCCAAGCCTTGGCTATCAATGACCAGCAAGTCAATGTGACCCTCTCTGCACTATCATTCACCAATGGGACAACCATTAGCGATTTTGGTAATCAAACAGGCTTACTGACCATCAAAAACGTTGCTATACAAGCTTGCGGTACACAGACCTTCACTGTCCTCGGTGAATGGCAATATACCCATACTGTGACAAATGAATACAGCAGTAAATATATGTATGAACAATGCGACCAGACGGTAATCTTCAAACCCGCTACTGCCGGCAATGTGATTCAGATAGATTACTCCGATTTTGATGTCTATTACGGTTCCTCATCATATAGCACGCGTGCGAAATACATTGTATATGCAGGCGAAGGAACAAGCGGAGATATTCTGTGGCAGTTGGATGCCAATGGCAAACAACCTACACAAATCCGTTCTACGGCTGCCAATGGTGCGTTGACGATTGTCTTCAATCCCAACACGACTTCGTCCTATTATACCGGAAACGGTTGGCACGCTACCGTGAAGGAATACACTTTGCAAGACATGCAGATTGACACAATTGTCGTTAATCAAGCTTCCAGCAAGTTAGTGCAGCTTGGCGAACAGAAAGCCGCTTTGCTGAACCTCGACATTCAAACTATCGGAACGCTCAACATCCTGATGTTCAATGCGCTTAGCCTTAACATGAAAGGTACGGAAGCCAATATTGAGACCCTCTATCTGATGCAGGGTGAAAACGTATTGGCACAGGCCGAGGCAGCCGCTGAAGTTACATTGACGCTTGAAACGCCCGTGGCTCTCAATGAATATAACAATGTCTTCACCATTGCCGCAGACATTAAAGCCGATGCCATGGTAGAGAGCTTTGTTGATGCTGCTCTAAGTTCCGTCACCCTAAGCAATAACACGCAAACGGTCACAGCCGGTGACCCTGACGGTGCCCGCACCGTGAAGAATGTACGCCTTATGCAGGTTGGCGATAATGGTACTGTCACCATTGGCGAAAACAGCCTTATCCTCTACGACGATGGAGGTGCAGAAGAAAACTATTCCGCTAATTTTGAGGGATACATCACCTTCGTTCCGGCATCAGAAGGTTGTGCCATTGAACTAATCTTCAAAGACTTTGATATCGCCTATCTCTCCGGAGATCCATTCCATATCTATTACGCTAACGCGTATGACACTGAAGCAACGTCGGATAAGAAATACGGTATGTACTCTAAACCGAGTGAGAACGAAAGCGTTATCTCCCGTGCCGAAGACGGTGCTATCACCATCTATGTCAAGATGCCGTCCAGCCGTATGAGAGGGTTTGAGGTTGAAGTACGCCAACATCTGTTGACCGATCTCGCCGTTGACTCGGTACTCGTTACACCGATGGCACCCGTTGAAGCGACTAAAGGAACCGGTGACATCCGGTTGATGCAGGCTGCTGTTTATGTATCCGGCGACCGCAATCCGCTGACCATCACCAACTTTGAACAGACGGCAGCCGAGATACTCATTGACCGCCATATCTATGCTACCGGACACTCCACTACATTCTCTACCACAACGGAGTTCACTGACTCTTATGTGATTGACGAGAATGGCGTTTATTACTTCTGGTTTGTAGGTTCAATTGATGAGAACGCTGAGATAGGCAATATTGCATCTTTGGCTCTCAATAACGTTGTTTTGGGTGATCAGCAAATCGCTCCGCAAGGCAATGCAGCTATTGCCATCAATGTAGTGAGTGGAGCACATGGTTTCTACCGCGTAGGCGCAAGCGAGTTAGCGGATTATGCCACTTTGGGCGCAGCGCTCCAAGCTATCAGCAATATCGGCATGGATGGTGCCGTAGAGATAGTTATTGAGCCGGGTACATATACCGAACAAGTGACTATTGCTGCAATCAAAGGAGCCGGTGCTGCTAACACGCTCACCATCAGGTCACTATCCGGCAACTACAATGATGTCACCTACCAATACAACAACACATTGAGTTCCGAGCAAGGCGTGTTCACCATCAACGGAGGTGACTATGTGACTATCAAAGGGCTCTCCTTTACAAGCAGTTATACCTCCAACCAGAGTCCCGCAATAGTTATTGTGCGCAATGCCGCAACCCATGTCACCATTGACAGCTGCCGCATTTATACGGAGCAAATGTCGGAATACACTACCCGCCTTGATTTGCTCTATGTGGATGCCGGAGAGAATAATTACAACAACGATTTTGTCCTCACCAACAGTGTGTTGGACGGAGGTTATATGGGTCTCCGTGTTGCCGGACACAAGGCCGCAGCCGATCCGTTGCAACAGAACATGCTCATCAGTCATAATACCTTCCGCAACCAAGGTTGCCAGATGCTTTATGGTGATGCCGTAAGTAATCTGCAAGTGCTCAATAACACCTTCCGCACAGCCGTCAAGAAGAGCAGTTGCGCCGCCATTGACTGGCTTCTGATAGGCGACACTGCCACTATTGCCGGAAACGATATCTATCTGACCGCTGCGGCTTCGGACGACCTCAATTATCAGGCAGTCTATTTCCGTCCGAACAGCTATCAGGACAAAGAGAACGCCGTGCTGTATATGGTCAACAATGTTATCCACGCGGCTAATGAGTCAACCTATGCCTCTTACGCTCTGAACCTCAATGCCAACTTGCCTAAACTATTGGTAGCCTACAATACCATAGTGCTCGATGCAGAAGGTACAGCCGCTTCGCCGGTATATATCCAATCGGCTCCGGCTGAAGGTTCGCTCTTTGTCAACAACATCATTCAAGCCTCCAACAAAGGCTATGCTATCCGGTACAAAAACGCCGCTGCAATAGCCAATATCGCATTCAGGCATAATGTTCTCTATACGCCGGAAGAGACATTCGGTATGCCGACTTCTTCAATCAGCACGTTTGCCGACTGGAAGAGTGCGGCGGGGGTAGGCGAAGAGGATGGTAATATCAATGAGGTAGTTATCTTCGCATCTGCTACATTATTATTCCCACATGAGACGAACAACGGTCAATTGCTAACTGCGGAAGTGCTGGAGGCAGTCACAACGGATATCACCGGTCAAACCCGTGCCGCAACCCCGACTATCGGTGCTTACGAGTACAACGCAGACCTATTCCGCGTACCTGAGATGGTTGAAGGCTATCCGACTGTTAACGCACAAGATGTGAAAGCCGATATTATCATCAAGACCGACAACTATGGTACCGCTAAAGTGATGGTACTGCCTGCTGAGGCTGAGGCACCGTCTCTTGAGACCCTCGCTGCAGCGACGGACGAACTGACCCTCATTAAAAATGGTGAGGTAAGTTTCAGCGCTTCAGACCTGACTGAGGAGACAGCGTATAAGGTATATATGTTGTTATTCTCCCCGCTTGGAGAAGCTGCTGAGCAGTATCAAGAAATCGCTTTCACGACCGCTTGGACCCTTCGTCCGGTAGTGCTGAACCCGATTGACAAACAAATAGTTGCAGCCGGCACGGAATGCACATTGACCGCCACGGTTTATACTGAATATGAGCAAGCTAAGCCCTACTCCTATGCTTGGCGTACTGCATATAGCGATGCCCTTATCGGCACAGAAGCAACGCTCGCTCTGACCGCCGATACAACGACCGAGTATATCTGCTTAGTTACAGATAAATTCGGCCAAAAAGCCCTCCTATCTGCACATGTATGGGTGGAGAAAGATGCCGCGGTAGCTACCTTTGAGGAATACAGTCTTGCAGAAAACGGTCATAAGTATGTGGACGAAGCATGGCAGGATAACACCGAGACCTATCTATATAGCGGCACCTACGCATTTGGCAATGTGCCGAACAAGGCATATAATGCCTTCAACGGTTATGCCATCTGCTCAGACCAATCCACCGAGGCAACCGGTTATTATACGATTGACCAATTCCGTTCTGCCGCCGGAGGTGCATATGAAGGTAACAACTTTGCAATTGCCTATTATGCAGCACCCTCTACATGGTTTACCGGTTATAGCGATCCTCTCACGCTGACCAATAGCACGGAGCCTCAGGTCCTCACCGGTTTCTACATTACGAACACCGTTTATACGCTTGATGCCATCCTACACGGCGACTACGCCAATGATCCATTCAGCACAGGGGACTACATGTCCGTTACCGCTATAGGTTATAACGGCTCGGAAAAGACCGGTGAAACAGTGTTCTATCTGGCAGACTATCGCTCCGTCAATACCGAGGAGCAATTCGCTGTTGACACATGGCAGTGGTTCGACCTTACCAGTCTTGGGGCGGTCACTCGCGTGGAGTTTGAGCTCTTCACCACGAAGTCCGACGAATATGGCTTCACGACTCCGACGTATTTCTGTCTGGACAATTTAGGTGCAGAATCTCCTGTGACCATCGGTTTGGAGGAGGTACAAAGTGAAAGCGTACCGTGCACCAAACTGCTCATCAACGGCACGCTGTATATCCTACGCGGAGAACAGATTTATGATATAAACGGTCGCTTAGTAGAAAAATAATCTACTAAGTACCTAACAGTCAATTCGCCCTATTTGGCGCGGTGTGTAACTATATGCCCGTACCAAATAGGGTTTTTGTATATCAACTATGACAAGAGCCAGCCTGCTTGGATGTGAAGCAGGCGGTTGAGGACTCGGTTGAGCCGGAAGTTTAAGTGAGGGGGATTTATCAGTGATCTATCGGTGATGTCTTCTGCTTTTGCCGTCCTTTTGCCGTCCTTTTGCCGTGCTTTTACCGTGTTTTTACCGTAATTTATACGGAGGAAGAAAGGTGGAGAGTACCGGAGGTTGTTGGAGGTTATCGGAGGTTGTTAGAGGTTATCGGAATTTATCAGAGATTATCGGAGGGGATAATATTGATCGGGGCGAAACGCCGCGCTGACGCGTGCGCAGCTGACAAAGTAGAGAGTAAAGCGAGGTTGAGAGGTGGGAAGGAGCGAAGCGTGGAGATGGGAGCGTGGAGATGAGAGCGTGGAGAAGGGAGGAAGGAGAGGGGGCTGAAAGGAAGGAGTGGACAGAAGGAGAGGGGTGAAGACAGAAAAAAAGTACCTTTGCAGGCACTTTTCGATTTGTAAGGTAGTATGACCTTAGAAATAGACGGCAAACTTAGCGCCGTAGGCGATGAGGTTAGCGCCGGCTACGTATGTATAAGCAGAGAGTACACCAGTTGAAGTGTCGGTAATATTCTCTGTGACGGACAAAGAGGTCTGTTGAAATGATGCAAACAAACCTGCATAAATCGCGGACTTCTTTGTTTTTTGATATCGGTAACCGACATCAACCCCTGCGTAGAGACCATGTGTAGCATTACCGGTCAAAGAGAATCCATAGCCGATGGAAGCTCCAAATTGAGGGGCATGAACCCCTTCAATCACCGGTGCACGAAGCGCCACCATCAAAGGCAAAAACGAATAGGAGTGAGTACCAAAATAGCCATGGTATCCTAATCCGCCACCAATAAAGATACGTGTATCTCCGATATGGTGCGATCCTATCAAGAGGTCAGCCGAGAAGGCACCTCCGGTATACTGATGCGGTGCACTAAAACCGCCACCTGCTATGGAGATGGACATAAAAACTTTCTTGCTCTTCGGGGTATATGATTGGATGCCGATGACTTCTATCTCCGGTTCATTCGTCTCTTCCGTCTCAATGGATACAATGTCGTTCTTCAGGTATTGGAACTTGGCGCCGTTGCTATTACGGATAATGACCACGGCGTCGTTATCAAGCAATATCTCCCCGCGGATAGTCTGACCTGTCTTAAGGGTAACTATTTCCGCAGCAAGTTTCCCTCCTTTCCCTGTAAATGCAGGGAAAAGGAGGAAAATAGCGATGATGCTTAGGGTAAAAGGTGTGCGCAAGTAGCTCATTAAAGTAGTTGATCTATAGCTTGTTTCAGCTGCGCTTTGGGCAAGGCACCTACGGTGCGATTAACCAATTCACCATTCTTAAAATACAGCACGGTCGGAATCGACATGATACCATATTCCTGCGGAATCAGTTCATTCTCATCCACATTGAGTTTACCGACGCGAACTTGACCGGCATACTCATTTGCCAGTTCTTCAATAACGGGACCTAACATCCGGCAGGGTCCACACCATGGAGCCCAGCAATCTACTACGAGGGGCGTACCCTCTGCCAATAATGCCTTGATATTGGCATCTGTAATTTCAATTGTCATAATGTTTCAATATTAATAGTTTTTATTTCTCGTTTCGTCGCGAGTATCTTTTCCGTTATCTTATCCTCAAGCATGGTTTGGATAGCGCGCTTGAGCGGTCGTGCACCGAATTTAGCGGTATTGGAAGCCTCAAGTAATTTACGTTTAGCCTCTGAGCCGACCTTCAATTTGTAGCCTTGTGTCTTAAGGCGCTTACGGAGTTTATCAATCTCCAAGTCTAATATCGTCTCTAAAGATTTATCCGATAATGTATTAAATGTAATAACAGAGTCTATGCGGTTGACAAACTCAGGCGGGAAGGTCTTTTCCATTGCCTTCACAAGCATCGTTTTCTGTGCCTTTACATCGAGGGTAGAGGCTTCAAAACCGACTCCCGCACCGAAGTCCTTGAGCTGTCTCGTGCCGACATTCGAGGTCAAGATGATGATGGTATTCTTGAAATCTACCTGATGTCCCTGTCTGTCGGTGAGTCGACCTTCGTCCAAAACTTGCAGAAGAATATTGAAAATATCGGGATGCGCCTTTTCTATTTCATCAAAAAGAAGTATGGAATATGGTGTGCGGCGTACCGCCTCGGTCAGTTTACCTCCATCTTCATGAGCCACATAGCCCGGAGGGGCTCCGACAAGCAGCGAGACGGTATGTTTCTCCATATATTCGGTCATATCGAAACGAATGAGTGCATCACGAGAGCCAAACATCTCTTCCGCTAAACATTGGGCTAAATATGTCTTACCAACACCCGTGGGACCGAGGAAGAAGAACGTACCTATTGGCCGTTTGGGATCTCTGAGTCCTAAACGTGAGCGTTGAATAGCCTTTACGACCAATGTTACGGCTTCGTTTTGTCCAATGACTTTTCGCTGCAAGGTGTCCGCCATGGTGCGTAGTCGTTCTGATTCTGCTTTCCGAATACGCTGTACCGGCACGCCGGACATCATGGAGACGGTAGCGGCGACATCATCCAAGGTGATCGTCGTATGGTGTCCTGCGGTATGAATCCGTGCTCCGACTTCATCCATGACATCAATAGCTTTATCTGGGAAAGCTCTATCGGTCAAATAGCGTTCTGCCAAGGTGACGCATGCCTTAAGAGCCTCTTCGGGGTAGGAGACATGATGGAACAAGGCATATTTATCGCTGAGGCGAATAAGAATCTCTAACGTTTCTTCAGCGGAAGTGGGCTTGATAACCACTTTTTGGAAACGGCGTTCCAAAGCTCCGTCTTTCTCAACGGAGGTGCGATACTCATTCGTCGTCGTCGCTCCGATGCACTGTACTTCCCCGCGCGAAAGAGCCGGCTTCAAAATATTCGCGGCATCGAGTGAGCCTTGCGCATTACCCGCTCCAATGATGGTATGAATCTCGTCGATGAAGAGTATTATTTCCGGATGTTTATGGAGCTCATCAATGACCGACTTCATGCGCTCCTCAAACTGCCCGCGGTATGTGGTTCCTGCAACCATTGAGGCTATATCGAGCGTAATGATACGCCGGTCGGAAAGCGGACTTTTATGATCAATGATAGCCTGCGCAATGCCTTCCACGATAGCCGATTTACCCACTCCCGGTTCCCCTATCAGAATAGGGTTATTCTTTTTGCGACGAGCCAGAATTTGTATGACTCGATTGATTTCGACTTCTCGACCCACAACGGGGTCGAGTTCACCATCCATGGCTTTCAGTGTCAAATCATGACCGTATTTATCGAGAGCAGGTGTTCCATTATTAGTGCGGAGGGAGCGATGGGGCGTAGGTTGTTTCTTTTTATCAGCAGGGTCGTCGGCGACTCCCTCTCCTGTACGCGATGCGTCTCGTGTCGTTTCAACCCTTTTGGGATAAAGCGCTGCCGCTCGCTCATAAGTGATGTGCCAATTAGACTCAAGGAACGCCGCCGCACGATTGATATGCTCACGCAGAATGGCTAACAATAGGTGCCCCGAACCGGTCACTTCGGCATTATATTCACGAGCAATACTATTGGCAATACGACTGATACGTTCCACGGCTGCCGAACGCTGGATAGTCTCAATGACATCTTTATCCTCCCGAAGCGCATCGTCAATCATCTCTTTTGCTTCCTGCGGAACGCAACCGGCTTTAACTAACATCGTGTAGCCGACACCCTCCTCAAGACGCAATATACCTAATAATAAATGCTCCGGCAAAACCTCAGCGTTATGTAACCGCTCTGCCTCCTCACGGGCATAAACGAGTATCTTATTTAATCGAACACTAATGGGCATGTTTTCATCAATTATAAAAGTTCCATTTTATTCCTAATCGGAAGATATCCGGATTGAAAGGATAGTACGGCATCGCATATGCGTCCGTCGATTTCCGCATGAACAAGTGATTAAAGTGCGTGTACTGGACGTAGAACTTGAGACGAATCAAGTGTACATAAAAACCCGCATACACGTTCATCACCGGATAGTTTCCTACTTGCTTATCATATTGTGTACAGAACTGTCCGGTAGCCGGATTCAGTATCTGAGCATAGTATTTGGTAAAGTACTTTAGATCCACACCTATCTGTGCATCTAAGGCTCTAAACCATGTGCCATGATAGTAAAGGTTATGGTATAAAATGATGGCAGGGACGGGGATTTCCTTCGAAGCATATTGGTATATAACGTTATTCTCCAAGTTCACCCATGGTGTTGTGAGGTCTAAACGGACATCGGCACTAAAGACCTGCACATTGCCGTCATGCTGGACAGGATTGCCTGTCGCATCAAAATAAATATAATTAGTTATATTCTCAAAGTTGATATCTACCGAAGGTTTCAGCCATGTAGTCGGGTAACTGACTCTCCCGCCAACATGGAAGTGCATCACGGAGCGAAAGTCGTTGCGCCATCGGTAGTGATTGCTCCAATAATTGGAGTAAAAGTAATAGGGCTTGTCGTTATGCGCCCGCACATGGGCGTCTATGGTGAGCAAATCCTTACCCAATTGGAACTGAAAATCCACCTTGCCATTGATATCAAACTGCCCTAATTTATAGCCAACCAAACATACATCCCCGTTGACCTCGTAGTGGAAGTTACGCCCCAGACGCTTGTAAAGAGCCCCTCCGACGAAGGTGTTGTTTGTCCACTGCCAAGCCACCAATCGCTCTCGACCAAAATATGTGCCAATGGTATCAAAGGCATTATAATCTGCCAAAATGTCATCCCCCCATGGCCGGTAATAGTCGTTGCGGCAGAATGTATAACGCTGCACTTCATTCCTGACATAAACAATCGCCCCAAAACGCAAGGTTTTATTAAACGCTTCCTCAAAGGTCACCGCCAATGTATTCTTAATGGTCAAGACATTGGAGGAATCATTAGTCTGATTATAGTTACGGAACCAATCAGGATAGTAGTCATTATGTGCTTGTTCAACATATCGGCGGTTAGAGTTATTGACTTCAAAGGTATGGGTAAAGGTCGTCACAGGCACAGTGTCCTTCAATATACTAAAGCCGTGGTTCAATAATCCTGAGAGATAGTTATAGCCTGACATACCTTTCAGATTAACGGGTATTTCCTCCGGATTGAGAGGACCCGCTATATCGTCCATGTTTTGAATACCGCCATTTTCGAAATGCCGCAAGGTGTTCCACGCGAAAGCCCCGTGCAGGAAATAGTATCTGCCGTTATACGACCCCCATATAGCACCATTAAATAAAGACGCCTCTTGATTCAGATAATGACCTGCACCATTCAGATAATTGAGCTTGAGACCCACATTGGTGCGTTTACTGAAATTGCCCGTGAACGTAAACGTCAGATCATGCTCCTCGTGGTACGTGACAAATCCGTGTTGGTAGCCTATTTCTGAAAACGGCGTTGTCGTGTTATAGAAACGCACATCACCCGCCGTGATGATGTAGGGCTCATACTGACGACCGAATAGGTCATCGATCTTATTAAGACGCTTAAAGTACAAGCGCGATTGAGTGGGAGAAATTAAGTTACCGTTCCACGCATTGGAGACCGAGTAGTCGTCCAACATATTCCTGTTTGGCAGATTCTGAAAGAATGTATCTACAGCCAACGTGTCCGACTGATAGGTATAAGAAGACAATCTCCACGCAGTTATACGCGTGGGAATCTTCTTGCCTTTAGGTGCTGCCACTAAGGGCAGCACCATTAGCCAAAAGGATAATATGGACAGTAGTCTTCTTATTGCTTCGAGGCTCGTTTAGCTAACTTGGCTTTCAACTCCGCTATTTCCTTTTCCTGGTTATCTATCGTCTTCAGCAACTCGTTCAGCTCCTCATTCTCAATCGTCGTAGGATATTGCTCCTCTACCTTCTGGAGGAAGTCTGCTAAGATATTCATATAGTTGATAAACGCGTCATAAGCCGACTCGTACTGCGTGGCACCTTGGTCTATATGGTTCATGAAATGAAGGTAGGTGATGTCCTGCAAACGCTTCCAGTCCGTTTGCAACTGCTTGTCACGGCACAGATGAACACGCTCCGCTACAGCGAATAACTTATTTAACGCCTCTTGCTGAAGGTCATTGCCTAAATACAAACTCAGGTCCTTCGCTTCACCTGCCCATGTCAAAGGATGTAACGCACTTAACACCGAACTCGGCGTGTGACCTTTCACCGCCTCTGACGGCGTAACGAAACATAACTCACGCTCCATCGCGTAGTACGGTAGCGCGCGCAGGAAATTGAAGATACCGCTACTCTCTTGCTGCAAGATACCGAAGGTCTCCGCACCGCACCAGATGTTCATTACTTCTTCCTCTGACGGCAACTCCGACAACTTCTGAGCATAATTCTCTGCATCCAACGGATAATTATGCCATGCACGGTCTGAGAAATGGAACGATAACTCGTCACTCCATTCACGGTTGCGCACCAACATCTTCACCTTATTGTGACCCGCCGACTGATATATATAGTTCGGACTTTGCCAAGACAGGATATGCTTGGCACCTTCGGTCATTATCGTCTTATAGCCTAATTTATACGCTATCGGCGCTAACTCATCGTGATACAGCAATTCAGTGTTCCACAGCACCGAAGGCTTTTGACCGAATAACTCCTCAATCAAAGTTGCGTGGTCTTTCAACTGACGCTCAAACTCATTCTCGTCACGCTCTGACGCTAAGGAATAACTGAACGGCACACCCACAAACTCCACGGCCTTACTCGCTGATAACTCCTTCAAGATATCTATCATTTCCGGTGCAAACTGCTCAAACAACGTCAAGGTGATACCACTTATGGCAATACCGAAATGGAAACGAGCTTTCGAGAATTGAACAATCTCCTTTAACGTATTGCACAGCGGCATATAACTTGTCCGAACAAGCCACTCTATATACTCCTCGGTCGCCATATCATCGTAGTAATAATGGTCCTGACCAATGTCAAAAAAACGATAGCGCTTGAGCCTGTAAGGCACGTGCATCTCAAAACAAATTGAAATATTCTTCATAATACTTTGATTTTTTTAATTGTTATTATTAACTTTCGGCTTTCGACTAAGAAACTCCTAATACGCGGTTGTAGATAGCTCGCACTTTCAGTCCGGCATCGTACCAGCGAATATTATTCACTTCCTTCATGCCTTCCTCGTGCAGAGATTTATACATAGCCGGGTACTTCACTATCGCATAAATGGCATCTGCCATAGCGTCTATATCCCAATAATCCGTCTTGATTGCATGAGACAATATCTCTGCACAACCGGACTGCTTACTGATGATCGAGGGACAACCCACTTGCATCGCCTCTAACGGACTGATACCGAATGGCTCTGATACCGATGGCATAATATAAACATCAGAGTCTGCAAGGATCTGTTGCACCTGCTTACCACGCATAAAACCCGGGAAATGGAACTTATCCGCAATGCCTTTCTTCGCCACTAACTCAATCATCTCGGCCATCTTATCGCCGCTGCCCGCCATCACAAAACGTACACCGTCCGTTCGCTTCAAAACCTTCGCCGCAGCTTCTACGAAATACTCCGGACCCTTCTGCATCGTGATACGACCTAAGAACGTAACTAATTTATCCTTACGGGCATGTTTCTCAAACTCCTCCGGATGTTCCAATGGTTCTACCGCATTGTGTACCGTCGATACCTTATTCGGGTCTTGACCGTATTTCTCAATAACCGTCTGACGCGTTAGGTTCGACACGCACATGATATGATCCGCCGCATCCATGCCCCGACGCTCAATGGCATATACAGTCGGATTTACATTCCCGCGGGAGCGGTCAAAGTCCGTTGCGTGAACGTGGATAACAAGGGGCTTATGCTTTACTTCCTTCGCGGCTATACCCGCCGGGTACGTCAGCCAATCGTGGCTGTGAATAATATCGAAGTCTTCGCGCCAAGCAATCTCACGCGCTACTGCTTCGTAGTTCCCTATCTCTTCGACCAGATTGTCCGGATACCGACCACTGAACTCTATACAGCCCCTGCCGGGCACCGGAATAGAATTAGCGCCGATAATACGCAAGAACGACTGATCTTCATCACCCGACGGCTTGGGCATCACAAAAGTAATTTCCAAATCCTTTTGCTCTGCCATGCCGCGAGTCAATCCGTAACTGGCAGTACCTAAACCTCCTAAAATATGAGGCGGAAACTCCCAACCAAACATTAGTGCTTTCATGGTTATTCTTGATTTTCTTGTTGATACTTCTTCATCGTGTCTAATACCGATATGACCGACGCTACCGATGGAGCATAACTCGTGCCCCCATGACCCTTATAGGGCGGGTTACCGTCATAGAGCTCATTGAGCGTTCCGATACACAACTCCGACATCTGCTCTTCGTAACCGACTGTTAAACGCTCCATAAAATTCAACCCCGATTGCTTATAGACTGTCATATACGCGCGAGCATAGGCAGCTATCGTACATGGCCATACCGGACCGTTATGGTAGTTATGATCACGCTCCTGTTGACTACCTACATACTGAGGACGATAATCACCCGATTTTGGCGACAAGGTCCGCAAACCACGAGGCGTCAGTAATTCCTTCGTGCATATATCTACGACCGCCTTCATCTGCTTTTTCTCTAACGGCGAATAGGGTAAACCGACTGCCCATATTTGATTCGGCCGCACCTCTTTATTATGATAGTTATCTACTACATAATCGTCCAGATAAACACCGTTCCAGAATGTCTCTACAAATGATTGGCGCGTTATCTCTGCTTGATACTCCATCAGGTCTGCACCCATTTCCTTACCTAAGGTGCGAAGCAACTCTGCCGTGAAACGCAAGGCGTTATACCATAAGGCATTGATCTCTACCACATAGCCGGTACGGGGAGTGATAGGATAGCCGTTCTCCGTAGCGTTCATCCATGTGGCGGGACGATGGGTACCTTCAACCCAAATAAGCCCGTTCTGATGAACTAACGCACGGGGGTGATTGTTCTTACGGTAGAACTTGATGATCTCCTCACAGATATCTTTGTATTTAGCCGCAGCCTCTTCTACGGTATATTTGTGCGCATATTTCTGAATGGCACGTATGAACCATAGCAAGGCGTCCGGCTCATCCATACCATTGAGACCTATAGCCCCGTCATGCTGGAGAAAATGGGCGACTTCCTCAAGGGCCGTCTTGTCCATAATCGCCTCCCAGTACTCAGGCCGGTCTATATCCAAGGTGCAAGACGCCACCGACATAAACTCTTCCCGCGCCGAAGCTCCATACCATGGATAACCTGCAAGCAGGTAACACTTATCGCCTTCACGTTTATAGAACTGAGCCGCTGCGTTCTTAAGACATGCAAACATATTGTCCCGCACATTACGACGCTCGTATTCCTTCTTCCATAGGCTCTTCAGCGTGGAAGGCTTCACCTCTGTCGTTCCGGCTGAGAAAATAACCGACTCGCCCTTCCTCAGACTGAGCTCAAAGTAACCCGGCACAAGCAAATCCTCTTTATACTCGTAACCCCTTTCACGCTCCTTATAGTACTCGATATTCTTGTTCCATAGCGGATTGTGGCTATATTCCACGGGCTTTGAGAACTGCATGTATAATTTCGGGAAAGATGGGTACATCTGATTCACACGCCCGTTCTCGCAATCATCCATATTAGGATTAGCCATTGGGTTTTCGTGCGTCAAAGAGTTCGTTGAACGGAATGCCAGGAAGGGCTTCAGCCGCAGTTGGGTCGGAGAACCCGCCTCAATAAGGGTGTAACGAATAAGTACACGCGGTTCACCGCTTACCAATAGACGCTCTTTCGTCAAAATAGCACCGCCCACGCGGTAAGTCGTTTTAGCGACCACTTCGCACTCAAACTCGCGAATGTACTTATGCCCGTTCGGGGCAAAGGTGTTTTCACCATACTGATGCAGCCCAAGGTTAAAGGCCGCACCATACTGCATGACGGTCTCGTCTATGCTCGAGAGTAATACGTAGTTGTCCGGACCTAACTCCGGAATGGGCATCACCAGTTGACCATGGTACTTACGCGTATTACAATCTACCAACGTCGTTGAACTGTAGACACCTGAACGATTCGTGCGGAGAATCTCTAAACCTAACGACCGCTCCAGGTTGACCATCAATGTCTTGTCGAAATTTAAGTAACTCATATAGTATTATTTGGTTAATAGTTTCTCATGAATATCGCTCGCCATAGCTGTCTGTCACTGCGTTCACATAATTCTTAATGGACTGCTCATCCGCTTTCTTGCAGATAAGGAGCACACCGTCATTCTCCGCGATTATCATATCATCGACGCCTTCCACAACGGCTAATTTGCCCCGCTCGAGCGTGACTATATTGCCCCTCGCTTGGTAAAATAATGCTTCACTATGAAGACTCACATTACCCGCCGCATCTTTATCACTCAGCGCATATAACGAACCCCAGGTCCCTAAATCGGACCAACCGAAATCGGCCGGTAGTACATACACATTATCCGCTTTCTCCATAATGCCGTAGTCTATACTGATATTCGGACATTTGGGGAAATTGTGTTGCACAAAGGCCTCTTCTTGCTCCGTAGCCATCAAAGACTCACCGGGCTCAAAAACTTCCCGCAAAATGGGCAGGTATTTGCGATTCGCATTCATGATGGAGGTCAGACTCCAAATGAATATGCCGCTATTCCATAGGAACTCGCCGCTCTCTTGAAAAACTTTCGCCAATTCAAGATTCGGCTTCTCGGTAAATGCTTGGACTTTATGAATAGCACTTTGTGCGGCTTGACCGAGCTGAATGTAACCATAGCCGGTCTCCGGGCGGCTTGGACGCATGCCTAAGGTGAGCAAAGCATCGTTATGACTCACGAAATCCAGTCCTTCACGTATCACACGAATAAATTCTTCATTATTCAGAATCAAATGGTCACTCGGAGCCACAACCATATTGACGCTTGACCACTCCTCGGGTGCCACTTTGTTCTTGATGTGCGCGATGGCATAAGCTATACACGGGGCCGTATTGCGCCTGCATGGCTCGCATAATATCTGGGAAGGATTAAGACCGGGGATTTGGTCCAAGCATAATTGCCGGTACCGCACATTGGTCACTATAAGGATGTTCTCAAGACCGATAAGGGGCTTGAAACGCTCTATCGTCAATTGAAGCAAACTTTTGCCGGTACCGAAGAAATCAAGAAATTGCTTAGGCTTATTATTCCGGCTGTATGGCCAAAAACGACTACCTATGCCGCCGGCCATTATTACAAGATAATTCAAACTCGAACGCATGGTACATGGTATATATTAAATTCAGAATATACTTTTTCGCCCACAAAGATACGCAAAAAAAATAATATGGGCAAAAAAAAATAAAAATTTTTGTATATATCGCAAAAAAAGTACTACTTTTGTACATAAAAATAGATATTGGAGAAGTAAATTCAATTACACTGATAATAACTATTAAAATACCAAACGATTATGGACACGATGACCCTTCAATACATCTCCTCCTTTATGTATGGCGGAGGTAGAGCGCAAGAATCCCCACGAACCTGAGTTTATCCAAGCTGTCAGTGAGGTTGTTCAATCCGTAGCACCCTATGTTATGGCATACCCGTATTTGCGGGAACAAAAGATTCTTGAGCGGATAGTTGAGCCGGAACGTGTTATTATGTTCCGTGTGCCGTGGGTGGATGATAATGGTGATATACAGATTAACCGCGGCTACCGATGTCCCTGCGGGCGATATCGGTGTCGGCGGCAGAGAGATAGGTTACCTCTTCGGACAATATAAGAGGATACGCGATGAGTGGACAGGCACGCTAACGGACAAATAAACCCGTTACAGCAGTCGTTGACGGCAAAAACAGTAAAGCCTTAATTAAGCTTGATGAATAAATTATTCGGCTGCACAGCCGTAAACTTCAGCTAATATCCATATCCTTGGATGGAGTACGTCTTGTCGCCGCTTAGGATATAAACATTACCATTGCGGATGAGTTTCTGCGCAGGATTAGCCGGGTTTGCATAAACCGCCGGTGCCTCGGTAGGAGTATTATTGGCTTCATACACAGCTTGCAGCACAATTCCGTCCGTCAAATCGCTAGGCAGCACTCGCCATTTGAGGAACGTGAAGCCCTCAATACGCGGAGCGTGCGGCACTTGCCATTTCTGCGCCTCCATGTAATAAAGCGAACTATCCTGTTTCAGATAACTTACTTGCACCGTCTGCTCCTCAAACTGCAGGTCGGTTGCCACACCTATTATATTGATGAAATCGCACCAGACCGCTTTTGCTTGATAGAGGTCGATGTAGTCCATCGGCACATAGAGAATACAGGTCCGTTTGTTGACGTTATTTACCGTGCGCTCGGTGATCGTCTGCGGCGTATAAGCATAGTTGTGAATAGCCTGCAAAGCAGAGCAGTTATAGAATGCGTCCTGATTGATGGTTGTCACAGAGGATGGAATAACCACTTCCTCCAATGCCGTACAGCCTTCCAATACACTGGTAGTCACAGTCTTAATACCCTGCGGAAACGCAAAGGACTTCAGGCTGGTGCAATACATGAAAGCGCTTTGTCCGACGCTGGTCACGGTAGCAGGAATAGCGATACTGTCTATCTTCATGTACTTGCATAAGTATGCAGGAATCACTTGCACGCTGTCGCCGAACGTGAACGACGTCACGTGCGAATTTGTGCTATAGAACGGCGCGCTATCATCCGAACCGATTGTACAGTTCTTCGGTTTCCATACTATCGTGGTCGTCGGATTTTCTTTAAAAGCCGCGTTTCCTATCGATGTAACTGTACTTGGAATAGTGATCTCCGTCAGCTTGCAGTTGTAGAACGCACGCAGACCAATGGTTGTAATTCCTTCATGCAGATTCACGTTCGCCAATTTTGTGCAGCCGTAGAAAGCATCTGCGCTAACGGTGGTCAGAGTCGCCGGTAATTCAATGGACTCCAACGAAGTACAGCCCTCCAAGAAACTGACGGGCAGTGTCTGTTGCGTTGCAGGCAAGTTAATGGATTTGAGGTTCGTGCAATTCATGAAAGCACACTGACCCAGTCTGTTGACCGAAGCCGGAAGCACGATTGTATCCAACTGGCTCATGTTCTTGCAGATATATGCCGGCACTACCTCTACGCCGTCCGCAAAAGTAAACGAGGTCACCTGCGAATTGGTGCTATAGAACGGCGCGCTATCATCTGAACCGATAGAGCAGTTTTTCGGTTTCCATACAATCGTAGTCGTCGGGTTGCCCTTGAAAGCCGAATTGCCGATAGATGTAACCGTACTCGGAACAGTGATCTCCGTCAGCTTGCAGTTATAGAACGCACGCAGGTTGATGGTCGTCAGACCTTCTTCCAAGTTCACGGAGCCTAATTTCGTGCAGCCGTAGAAAGCATCCGTTCCGATAGTGGTGACGGATGTCGGCAGAGTAACGGATTGCAGATTCGTCAATGCCTCAAACGCACTTGTCCCGATACTCGTCACAGGATACGTGTAGTTGTTATAGGTCACGGACGCAGGGATAGTAACCGCCGTATATGCCGAATAGACGGACTTGTCCGAACTCTGGTCTTTGACTACTTGCGCGGTGGTCGAGCCCAATGAATAATACAGACCGTTCAGTTTGACGGTTTCGGCGAAAAGACTTGTCGCGCTTGCTATCAGCGCGATTAGAAACAAATGGCGTTTCATATAATTTCAGTTTTGCGTGCAAAGTTAGATGATTTTATTGACATGTGCAAATAAAAATGCAAATTTGAAAATAAATTTGCGTAATCAAAATAATTTTTGTATTTTTGTGCGCTAAATTGTGGACTTATGTATAATTCAACCCGTATTCAGCACATTACACTCTGCCTGATCGCTGCCATAGCGATGTGCTCTTGCTCACTCTTTACGCGCAAACATCAGAGCGGCGCCATCGTTGAAGTTTATAACCAATATCTATATGAGCATGACCTTGCTGCCGTGACTGCCGGTTTACATTGGGAGGACTCCGCTATTGCGGCAGAGAACTTTATTCGACAATGGGCGATAGAGATATTAGAAGCCGAAGAGGGGCGCAAAATAGCCGATGATGAGCTGAAAGAAATGGTAAAAGATTATCAGACTGCACTCTATAAATATTCGTATGAGCAGAAATTGGTCAATCAACGAATGCCCAAGGACATAGAGGATAGTTTGGTCATCCGGTTTTACAATGAACACCCCGAGGTCTATGTCCTCAAGGAAAGCTTGGTCAAAGGGATTTTATTGACCCTGCCCAATGATGCACCGGATCTTAAAAAAGTCCGTAACTGGCTTGCCGAACCTAACGAGAAGAACTTGGAGGCTCTTGAGAAATATGCTTATCGCAATGCCTCCGGATATGAACTCTTCTTGGACGAGTGGCGACAGGAGCACCAATTGACCACCCTATTGCCCATGGAAAACAATGATTTTACGAAGCTCCTCAAAACCAAGTCACAAATAGAGTTGCACGACTCCATATCTACCTATATATTGCACGTAACCGATAAAGTCCTAAAAGGCGAAACAATGCCGATTGAGTATGCGCGACCACAAATAGAGGCCATCTTATTGGCTGAAAGGCAAGTGACATATCTTCACGAAGAACGAAATAAATTATATGACGAAGCACTCCGTTTTAAGAAAATCAAACGCTATGACCGTTAAACGCCTACTTTTGGGGATGCTTTTTATCCCCCTATGGGTTTGTGCCCAAGATAATATCATCGACGAAGTAATCTGGATAGTGGGCGACGATGCCATTTACCGTTCAGAGATAGAAGAAGAGCGGCTCCGTGCACAATATGAGGGTCAACAAATACACGGTGATCCCTACTGCTTTATCCCTGAACAGATTGCTATTCAGAAACTCTTCTTGCATCAAGCCGAATTAGATTCTATCGTTGTGTCCGAATCCACTGTCAGCCACCAAGTGGATATGCAGATGGATTACTACATCTCCCAGATTGGCTCTCGCGAAAAAATGGAGGAATATTTCCGCAAACGCTCTGCCGATATTCGGGAGGAGTTGATGAACAATGTGCGGAATCAAATGATTATCCAGCAGATGCAGTCCAAGCTGACTTCTAACATCTCACCGACCCCTGCGGAGACAAGGCGTTACTATGAGTCACTACCGAAGGATTCGCTGCCGACCATTCCGGCACAAGTAGAGGTACAGATAGTGTCCATTGAGCCCCCTATTCCCCAAGCTGAAACAGAGCGAATCAAATCGCAACTGCGTGAGTTCACCGAGCGCATTAACAACGGGGCTTCCTTTGCCATGCTGGCTCGCCTTTATTCAGAAGATGTTGAGTCTGCTAAGAGAGGCGGGGAATTAGGTTTCGTAGGGCGTGGACAGTTGGTGCCGGAGTTCGCCAATGTAGCTTTTAATCTCACGGACCCTAATCGTGTCTCCCGTATCGTCCAATCCGAGTACGGCTACCACATCATACAACTCATAGAGAAGAAAGGTGACCGTATCAACTGCAGGCATATATTGATGCGTCCCCGCGTGTCGTATGCCGACAAAGAGAAGGCAATCCTGAAATTGGATTCCCTGCGCGAGCAGATTATCGCAGGGAAATTGCCTTTCGAACGCGCTGTGGGCATGTTCTCGGAGGACAAGAATACCGTCATGAACGCCGGTTTGATGACCAACCCTAATACAGGGTCTTCTAAATTTGAGTATCAAGATTTACCTTCAGAGGTCGCTAAACAAATCTACAATATGCAAGTGGGCGACATCTCCGAACCGTTCATTATGATGGATGAAAGCAAGAATAAGGAGGTTTGCTGTATCGTCAAACTGAAGGATAAAACCGATGTGCATAAGGCCAATATGGAAAATGACTTTCAGGTTTTGCGCAAAATGCTGATTGAAAAGCGTTCTGCGGAGTTTATCGATTCATGGATCCGGAAGAAACAAAAAGAAGTATATATCCACATTGACCCTAAATGGGCAGGGTGTGATTTTGAGTACCCCAATTGGATTCATCAAGAAGAGTGAGCAAATCATTATTCACCATAGTATTGACCCTCTTTGTCTTGAGCATCGCCGCTGAAGATCTGGTCTATTTGGAGCATAGTGAGACTTTGTCCTTTGACGAGCAGGCCTATCCAGGTGCGCAGTTGCTGGTGGGAAATGTTATATTCAGGCATGACTCGGCGCTGATGTACTGCGATACCGCCTACTTTTATGAGAGCCAAAACACCCTTCACGCCTATGGTCATGTCCGTATGGTGCAAGGCGACTCGGTCAAAGGGTACGCCCGCAAGATGTTCTACAACGGGGAAACTAAGTTTGCCCGTTTTATAGGTAATGTACGCCTGTACCGCAACGCCGATACGCTACTCACAGATACATTAAACTACAATCGCGCAGCCGGTTATGCCTACTATACCTGCGGAGGGACGCTCAAAGACAGCCTCAATGTCATGACGTCGCATATCGGTAATTACAACACCAAAACGTCCCAAGCGCGTTTTACAGGAGAGGTGCATTTAGTGAACCCTAAATTCACGCTTGAGACGGAACTATTAGACTATAACACCAAAACCAAAATCGCTGATTTAGTAGCGCCCACAGATATCCTTTACGAGGAAGAAACAACCATTTATACCAGCCGGGGAACCTATAACACGGATACCGAAGAATCCGTATTGCTCAATCGTTCTGTTGTACATAATCAAAACGGCATACGGATGACGGGAGACACCATCTATTATGACAAGAAGGTCGGCTATGGCCGTATTCATGGGGCGATGGAAATGATAGACAGTACCAACTATACGACCCTCTATGGCGATTATGGCGAAATGAAAGAGGAGCACAACCGCGGCTATGCTACCGGCAAAGCCTTAATGGAAGAGTGGGGTGACTCGCTCCACCATGCCTATACGCACGCCGATACCCTTTTTACAGAAGATGTGCCGACTAACGATACCGCCTTTCGCCGCATTCGGGCGTATTACAGTGTAAGGATGTACCGCTATGATTTTCAGGCGGTATGTGACTCGTTAGTTTATACGACTGAAGACTCCGTTATCACGCTATACCAAGAGCCGCGCTGTTGGAATGAGAACAACCAGATGTCAGCTGATACCATTCGGGTATATATAGTCAATGACGCTGTCGATCATATTCACGGAAAGGGGTCAGCATTAGCGGTGAGAGAGTCCTCGTCCGATTACTACGATCAGATGGCGGGCAAGGAGATATTCGCCTACATAGTGGACGGAGAAATGCGCCAATTAGATGTCAATGGCAATGCCGAAACCATTTATTATCCCCAAGAAGAACAAGCAGACTCGACCGCTGCGCCCGAATATCTCGGTATGAACAGAACCATCTGCTCCCATGTCCGTTTCTTCTTGGAAAATGAGGAAATAGATCACGTTCTCTTCACATCTGAGACTACCGGAGTTATGTATCCCTTAGACCAAATACCTCCCGGTGAAGACCGACTCAGCGGGTACTTTTGGGCAGAACAAGAACGCCCGACTTCGCCGATGGATGTACTCAATCCTACCCGCCGGTTGGAGCGGCCTTCTACCGCCACCAAGAGTGCTGCCGACGTCATAGAAGAGGACTCGGAAGCCGTCAGAACCGCTAAAGAAAACCGTAAAGCCAAAATAAAAGAACGTAATAAAGCACATTAACTATGCCTATTCCGCGAGATGTCATTGACCGTATTTATGCGACCGCTAAGGTAGAAGAGGTTGTCGGAGATTATGTTACGCTCAAGAAGAAGGGTGCTAACTTATGGGGATTATGCCCGTTTCACAACGAGAAAACTCCTTCTTTCTCCGTTAGCCCCTCCAAAGGTATTTATAAATGTTTTGGCTGCGGCAAGGCGGGGAATGCCGTTAATTTTGTAGCCGAGATGGAACAATGTTCATACCCCGAAGCTATCAAACGTGTTGCCGCCAAATACCATATTGAAGTGCCGGAGCGTGAATTGACCGCGGAGGAACAACAACGGCAGGATGACCGTGAGTCCATGTTCATCGTCAATGAATTTGCCTCCAAGTGGTTTCAAGACCAACTCTGGAATACAGATGAGGGCAGGGCTGTCGGGCTCAAGTATTTCATTGAGCGCGGGCTGCATGAAGATACTATTAAGAAATTCCAATTAGGCTATTCCCCTGAGCGCGGCAATAAACTCACAGAGGCCTTAAAGAAGAAAGGTTTTTTAGAGAAATATATCATCAATGACCCTAACACAAACCTCGGTACCGGTTTGACCGGTCGTAGCGAAGACGGCAGACTCTATGACCGCTTCCGCGATAGGGTGATTTTTCCCGTTCATACTGTTTCTGGTAAGACAGTCGCTTTTGCCGGTCGCATATTACGTAAGAAAGACAACACGGGCAAATATGTCAATTCGCCCGACTCCCTCATCTACTCTAAATCCCGTGAGTTATACGGACTTTTTTTAGCCAAACAGGCTATATCTAAAGCGGATTTATGCTATCTCGTAGAAGGGCAAATGGATCTTATCTCCATGTACCAAGCCGGTATTCAAAATGTGGTTTGTTCCGGCGGTACCGCGCTCACTAAACAGCAGATACAGCTTATTCACCGCTTTACGGGCCATATAACTGTCCTCTATGATGGCGATGCTGCGGGAATCCATGCCGCTTTACGGGGCATAGATATGTTTTTAGAAGAGAACTTTGATGTCAAGGTAGTTTTACTCCCGGAAGGCGAAGACCCTGATTCGTTCTGCAGAAGCCATAATGCGTCCGATTTCATCGAATATATTCGGACACACCAGACGGATTTTATTCGCTTCAAAACCCAATTACTGAAAGAGCAGGCTGCCGATGACCCGCATAAGCGTTCTGAACTTATCAAGGATATTATCGCTTCTATCGCTCTTATTCCGGATGTCATTACCAGGCAGGTGTATATCAAAGACACCTCTGACCGGATGCAAATCAATGCTCAATACCTAACCCGCGAGGTAGCCCGCCTTCGACATGAGAAATGGCAAGAAAAAGAGAAACAGCAAGAGCAGGAAAAGCAACAAGGGACGGAGCAACAACAGCATGACATTGCTGCCATTCAAAATGAGACTTTACCCATTGAGGAAAACACCAATGCAATTTTGCTATCTAATTTCCGCAACTTGATACAAATGCTTGTCCGTAATGGAGAACAGATTGTTTTTGTCGATGAAAACGGACAGAATATTACTGTAGGAGATTATATATTAAGTCAGCTTAAGCTTGATCAAATACAGGCCCCGACACCTATCTATGCCAAAATAATCGATGAATACGAGAAACACTGTCATGATGAGGGTTTTTCCGCAGCATCTTTCTTCAAGTTTCACGAAGACCCTGCCATCAATTCCCTTGCCATCGAACTGATAGCTGACCAGTACCAGCTGAGTAATCTCTACCGCGAGAAAGACCCTAAAAAAGCGCGTATGACCCAACCTGCTGAACAATTAGCCGCCATGGTTATACGTTTAGTGCTCGAACTGAAATATACTATTATTAACCTTCGTTTGGATGATTTGGACTTACGCTTGCGTGAAGCACAAGAGAAAGGAGATGAACATCTTATGATGGAATTGCTTAAGATTCAGCCACAACTCTTTGAGGCGCGGAACCAAATTAGCAAGGAATTAGGCGATAGGCTTATTTTTACATAGCTTCGGTATAAATGGTGCATGGTAAATAGCAAATAGTACATAACATATGTTGTTCAACGAAATTGTATATGGTCCTATCCACTCGCGACGCTTAGGCACGTCGTTAGGTATCAATGTGATGCCCTCATTCACGAAACTCTGTACTTTTGACTGCGTCTATTGTGAGTTAGGTTGGAACACACCGAATAATCATCCGCTCCTGCCGACGAGGGCAGAGATTCGCGAGGCATTGCGCCTCAAACTGCTTTCCCTCTCCGAGCAGGCTATTCAACCGGATGTACTTACTTTCAGCGGCAATGGGGAACCTACTCTACATCCGGAGTTTGAGGGAATAATAGCGGACACCTGTACTTTGAGGGACCAATACTGCCCGACTGCCAAAGTAGCCGTACTCTCTAATTCTACCCAATTGGCGCGCGAGGATGTCATACGGGCATTGAAACAGTGTGATAGCAGGATTCTCAAATTAGATAGTGCCATAGATAAAACGATGCGGGCTATTGACCAACCGCTCAATAAGGACTTGACAGTTGAGCAAATCGTGCGCAATATCGCTGTATTTAACGGGGATTTTACATTGCAGACTTGCTTCCTTAGAGGAAGTCATAATGGTATTACAATTGACAATACAACTCCTGAAGAACTGTCAGCATGGTATAAACTCGTTGAGCAACTGCACCCGGCGCAAATTATGATTTATGTCATTGACCGAGCCACGCCTTGTCCGACACTTGAGAAAATCAGTCGTGAGCAGATGGATGCTATCGCTCAACCACTGAGAGATAAAGGTTTTTCTATTTCTGTCTCGGCATGAAGATTTTGATAGCACCACTCAATTGGGGGCTCGGCCACGCAACACGGTGCGTACCGATTATCCGTAAATATATAGAACAAGGTCATGAAGTCGTACTTGGTGGCGATGGAGAGTCGCTTATTTGGCTATATCGGTATTTCCCGACATTACGCTTCATCGAACTTGCTCCGCTCTCTATCCGCTATAGTGCTTCCTCCTCCCAGGTCGGGGCAATCCTTAAGGCTATTCCTGAACTCATTCGCTTTAGCCGGGAAGATCACCGACGTTTAAAGACCATTTTGGAGGCAGAGAGTTTTGATGTGATTATCAGTGATAACCGTTTTGGACTTTATGACAAAAGGGTTACCTCCATTTACATCACGCACCAACTTACCATTCGCTGTCCACGAAGGTTACGGTTCATGGAACCACTTTTACGGCGGATTCACCGATATATCTATCGCCATTATGACGAAATTTGGGTCCCCGATTACGAAGACCCAACATGTGCTTTGGCAGGCGACCTTAGCCATTTACTGCCGTCTAATTCCGAGAAAATAAAATATATTGGTCCGTTATCGCGCTTTGAGGGATATACTGTCACTAATCCTACGCCTTATCATGCTGAGATTGTAGCCGTCTTATCCGGACCTGAACCACAGCGCTCAATCTTGGAAGCCCAACTCATTGCGCGGCATGAACCCATGTTCATTGTACGAGGCTTGATTACCCGCCCGTTTATGGTGCTTAAACATGGAGATATTACGCTTGTCCCGTGGCTAAAAGATGAGGATTTGGTGCCTCTTTTACTACAAGCTAAGAAGATTATCTGCCGTTCCGGCTATACCTCCATTATGGATTTACATGCCCTTGGGGTGTTAGATAAAGCAGAACTAATCCCTACACCGGGGCAAAGTGAACAAGAGTATTTAGCGACTATTTCTCACAATTAGTCGTCTAAAATACTATACTATAATTTTTTGATATGCGCAATTATTTGCCTAACAATCTTTCAAATTAAGAGTATTTTGCTGTTTGCGTCTTTTTAAAACAAAATCTACAGCCAAAACTCCTTCAATGATGACGAAGAAGAGCAACGGGACATCTCCAATGGGCGAATGTTCCATAACAGCACCGATAGGAAGATTTTCTTCATTCCCTGTATAATCATCATCTCCTTGTCCGGGGCGACCTACCCCGCGCCGAGCAGACACAGCAGAAGGTATATAACAGGCACCTCCTTCACTATTGAGCGCAGCAAAATTGCTCGATGAAATCGCGCTAAAACCATTCGTGCTCATTGCACCGCTATAGGCGGATGTCGATCGGAAGGATGTAGCCGGACGCGTGTAAAAACCGCTGTTAGGCATCCTATAGGCGCCGGTGGTGTTCATCGAACCGAAACCGGCAGCCTGACTGACCAATACTACTATAAATAAATTGACTAATATACCTATAAATTTCCTCATCGTATTACAACCCTTTCTGTTTTATTGCCTCGGCAAATGATATATACCCCCGTGGGCAGTTGTACCTTATTAATTAAGTCATTATCACCCAAAACCGCTACGCGACGACCTAAAACATCATAAACATTTGCTATTTGGTTATTTACCATTTGGTCACCGGTCATTGGTGCATTTACGACTTCTAAATCCGTAGAGATACCCGGATGGGTGTCTTCGCTACCGGCAGCGCGTGCAGTGCCATTGATATAATAGCGAATCTGGTCGGATTGCGGCGTTTGAATACCTATCTGCAAGCCGTTCACAATCATGATACTATCTCCCGTCAGCGCATCGAAGAGGTAGAGCGGTCGCTCCCAATCACCGGTAAGTGCAAATGAGAGCATCGTTACATCCGAATAACTATAAATAGGTCTGCCGCGCGAGGTCAGTTTATCTTCCAGTGTCGCAAACACAAGTGGCACGGCTTGCAGGGTATCACGGATATCAAGCATCAACGCCCTATTGTCCGCAATCGTGTACATACTCAGCGGCGTTGAGAAAGCCGCCTCGTCGTAGTACTCCAATCCGGAGGAAAGGCTCAACACATCTTCACCTACCGTAAATCCACGTGTCGCACCCGTTTCTTCGCCAACGGTGAGATAGGCCTTGAAGAGTCCCTGATTGGTCTCATTAGAAGCAGCGACATAGAGTCGTGCCTGATGATCGGGCGTGGTTGATAGGTCATTGGCGAGTCGGCGTAATGGGGCATCTGCTGTCTCATGCACAGGAGTGCCTGCTCCCGTCAGAGCTACCATTGCACTCGGCTTGAGCAAAACATCCAACGTTGTGCCTTCATCCGCAGCAATGAGACCTACTGCGCGGTGCGGAGCAATAAAGTATTTACCCGGACCGTCAACGACCTCAGTGGTATAGGTTGAACCCTCGCGCATCTGATAGGTTGTGAACTTGTATTGGCGCTCACCGGTGTGCTCGAGTTTTAAGATATTGTCCTCGCAGAGTTTATAGACATCCACAAGCGCCATAGTCGGGTTGCCGAAGAAGAATACTTTAGAAGCCTGCTCGTTGGTTAGTCTATAGGTGATTCCTGCTCCGCCGGCAAGTGATAGTGATGTTTTGTCGTATGCAAGATTGTGAGAAATAGACGTAAACTCAGGGCGGCTAATATCTACCGTTTGAGTATTGTAGGTCTTCACCGCAATGTAACTATAGGTATTCTCTTGTTTAGGCAGACGGACGATAAGAGCACTATCTTCCACATCGGTGGGACCGAAACCCAAGAGAGCAACTGCTGTACCGGGTTGGATAGCCTTGTCGAGCACATTGGTCTTTACCCACTCGGCAGAGTTCTTTGGTGCACGGTCTTCTTGGGTAATCGCGCCTTCCTCGTCGGTGTTGCTAAAAGCGTATTTGACGGTGGAGTTATAGTACGCTTGATAGAATACATAAGGGAAGAAGCGGTTGTGCCCGGCATTGAATGCTCCTGTCTCAAACATAGCAGGCGCAAAATCGGGATCATCGCCGTTTGCTGCATTCTGAGGCACGTAGATATCGCCGGAGTAGATGTTCGTAAGCGCAGGAGCAAAGGTCTGCCAGTTGGCGGTCTTGACAACCACATCTACAAATGCGCGGGTGTAGTCGAGTTTCTCTTGACCGAGCATGCGTGCATTGGGCTTGAAGAGGATATCGCGGCAAGTATTGGAGACAAATCCATAATCCAAAGTGTCTATGCGGCGAATAACATTCGCGTTATCGGTAGAGACAATCGGTAGCATATTTTCCGCCTCCGGAGAAGGTATGATTACGCGGCTGTCGCTCATGGGGATAGTAGCGATAGCCCCATGGTAATCCGTGCCGTTCACTACGGCAGTCCAGTTATCGTCGTCATTCCAGAAGTTCGCCGATTCGGGGTGAGAAGGCGTCCAGCGGACGGTATCGGGGGCAACTGCCAATATAAACTCCGCGTGTCCGTGACATGTACCATCACCGCCTACGTTGGTCCAAATCCTATTACCGCCCGAGACATCAAAGAAGGCCGTTTTGAACTTATACCAATATCCTGCCTTGAGTGTGAAGTTATTGGGCGTTTGGTACCCCGGGGTAGGGTGACCATTGTAGGTGCCTGGTTTGACGAGCCATTCGTTACAGCCGGTAGTGGTGGTAGCAGGAACCTTGAATACGCCGTTTGTTTCATCGGTGGTAAAGCTTTTGGTAGCCTTGTTGTAGTTATAAACTGTACCGGCTGGATCATAGTCATAGCACCCGCAGTCGGTATTGGTGAGGCGGGCAATATAGTCGCTGTTCACTGGTGTGAATGTGATATAGCGGTTGTCAATATCCGCTGCTCCTACTGCCGGCACCTTGTAGTACTCGTCGTAGATATTATCTTGCACGATACGGTCTTGGTGGTAGCGGAAGGTCTTGGTTGCCGGATTCCACTCGGGGTCGTTACTCTCAATGACATAGGTTGAGTCCCAGCCAATCACTACACCGGCAGTCGCGGCATGGGTAATATCGGCGATACGCACTTTCAGATGTTCATTGGCATCTGTCTTGGAGGCTCTAATGATAGGCACTTGATAGTCCCCGTCAATGATATGATCATACCCGAAACGTAGGGAGAAATTTGATTCCTGCGAGTGTATCTCAAACCATTGTGGCGTGTTACATACCGTGATAGCCTCCGTCTCTCCCGTGCTATTGATAAATGTACCGCTTGCGGGCAGGGGTTGTATATAAAGATACACTTGATCGTTACTCCCCAGGAATGCGTCATAATAGTCACGTCCGATTTCCAATTTACGCTCAATGACAATAAGACGGTTCAGTATGTTATAAATCGAGTCTGCTTGCGTCTTAGAGCGTCCGGACCACATTAATCCTTCCGACCGCACATCATTCCAGTTCGTGGTAAGACGATAGGGGTTGGCCTCATTATCCGCGCGGAAAGTCTCCAAATAATCTAATAGTCGCGCGCGTGTTAGACCATAGGTCCTTAGGAACCATGCATCGGCATCCTCAACAGCTTTTTTCTTTGCCTCATTGGTCGGATCTTCTTTATACGCTATTAACTTTGCCAAATAGTTGCGGTCATCGTCATCGGAACGCAGCATGTCAAATTTAGCCCTTCCGCTTCCTGCCCGAGCACCGGCAGGTAAGTTCTGCAAACCTACCGTCAAGCGGTATGTCTCATTAGGACTTACCTTGTCTTCCTCTGCGGTACTATTCGCCCAAGCACCCGTCGCACCGTTCACATGGAGCGTAACGGGGGTTTTGACTGTAACAATACGCTCGGAAGCACAACCCGAAGTGGAGAAATTAGGAGGTGTTCCCGTTGTCGGAATAATTGCCATCGCTACGCGGAGCGAATCTTCTGCAGACGCTGATACCTTGTGCGAAATGAACATAACCCAATAAGGACTACCGTGACCTTCATTGACATAACTTATCGTCTTGGTTATCACATCGTCCAATGTCGTCGTGTCCTCCACTTCCGGTATGAAATTCGCCGCAGGAATGGTTATATAACCACAGTCAGCCCCATTATTATCGAAAATCTGGTTGGTATAAGTTAAGCCGCTTATCGGTTCAAAGACATGGGTGGATTTATTCAGTTTTTGATACTGAATGGCGACAATAGTACCTGCTTCTACCGACGAATGTTGGTAGTCAAATCGAGCCACTAAATCTACTTCGTTGTTATCCAAACAAGTCGTTTTATTCTGGAACACACTCATCGGACGTGCTTTCGCGATGAAACGCAGACGGTCTATTAGCAAATAGGCATCATCCTCTGAGGAGCCCGTTAATCTTGCCACACAACGGAAACTATCTTTATCAGCAATTAACGACTGTTGGATAGGCAACACAAATTGCTGCCATACATTGTCGCCTTTATATTGTACCTCACCTGTTTTAAAGCGATAGATAGGCGTCCAGGCACCATCGCCCACTTTTCCTTCCATATCGGCGGTGATCTGCGGATTATAACCCGTCTCCGGCATAGGATTGCACAGGTTGAAGGTTAGGAAGATCTCCTGGTCCGAACAAGGCAACTGCGGATAGACGAAATTTAAGATGGTTACCGGTTTCTCGGACGTGTGAATGCAGAGCATATAGCCGTTAGACGCACCCGCCATAGCATTGGTCGTATGTCCTGACTTCTCAAACTTGTTCAGATAGGCGTACTCGCCTGCTGCCGGCAAATCGGTAGTAAACACGCGCTTATCGTCTTCAATGGCTCCGTCACCTGTACGCGGATAGTGATAGGATAACTCCGTATAACTCCAGGGTAAAAGGTGGTTGTAAGCTGTTACGTCCGTTGTTCCGGGAGCCGGGAAAAGTTCATTGCCAAGCGTTTGGAGAATATCGTAGTTATTTAGGATGTCATCCTCAGGAATGATAGCCGAAGTTGTCGGTCCCTCTTCCGCTGCATTACGGGTTGCTACCGTGAACTTAGCCAACAGGAAATGCTGCGTGCGGAGACGGTAATAAACGGTGGCAGGCGTGCCGGAGTTCTGTGTAGCGCTTACGCGCAAGTTACCCTCTTCCGTCATACGGTAATTACTGTTTGAAGTTCCTTCTCGGGCAACCTCTGACCAGTCAGAGCCATTCGTACTATACTCCCAGACGGGCGTTTCTTCATATATCGAGACCACCTCGTCCTTTATCTCATAAACACACCATGCAATATTGGCATCACTCCCATAATCAGATGTTTGCAGTTGCAGTTCATAGGATTTTCCCCATGCATTGGAAGTCCAATTTCTATACGCGTAGTCCGTTCCAACCCATGCTTTATTATAATATTCATTTGCTGCCACATAGCCGGAGTGAGTACTTCCGCCAACACGGCTTCCGCTCATGTGCCATCTAAGGAGGGAATTTGTTGATGTTACAATAAAATCCGATCCGGGAGTTTCGAAAGGTGTGGTCATTGTGATTTTATTGGAAGAGCGGTCATCGATTGGTTCCGGCCAACGGACAGTCCAGCCATAAGCCGGTATTGCTCCATAATAAATAGTTAATGAACGTGTACTATTAGGACGCTTAATGGTAAAGGTTCCATCGCTATTTTTTTCAATGGTAAAAATATAGTCTGATTGGTTTAAATAATGACTATTAAGATAAGCCTCTAACGTAGATTTATCAGTTGCTCCTCCTATGCTTCCTATAGACAAACCGTCATAACCGCTTTTATTACCTAATACATAACCACTCTCTTTACGAGGGTTGACTATAATGATGGTCTTCTTTTGATTTTGACCAACATTCATAGCTGATAAGTCTGATAATTTTAGTAACTCTACATGGGGGTTAGTTTCACGAATCTCTCTTTTTACTCCTATACGGCTGAAAGAAGCAGATTTTGTATCATCTGAACTTCCTTTTACACCCATATTTGCGCCTGCTGGAGTACCTGTGGTGTTGAAATAATAAATATACTGCAAATGGTCACGCTGAACCACACCGTTATTGGCGTCTAATACGGGATATTGTTGTAGCAGCGTGAAAGCTTGACCGGCAGGTACAATCACGGTATGTTCCTCCATATATCCGTTATGCCCCTCCCCGCCGTTCACACGGCAGTCTGCCATCTTGTCTGCCTGCGTCTTGGCAGGTTGGATATCGAAGATTTGGCGGTAACTGAGAGTCGGCTCGATGACCTTCGAAAGGGATTTGCCTACCTCACCCGTCGGATCAATGTCGTAGTAGGCACTCACCTCACAGGCAATCTGTCCGTTCTTGCTGTTACTCTCCGGATAGTCGATTGTCGGAATAGAGGTCGCTGTACCGGGCACAAAGTGATCCGAACTAAACATGGTGTTGGAGGGGTTTTTTACATCCTTAATCACATCCCATTGACCTTTGGAAGCTTCGTCTGTGGTATGGTTAATCACCATATAGTCTTCGCCTAATGCGTTCTCGGGCTTATTGGTATTACTATTTCCCCATGACCATGTAGCGTTGTATTCAATATCGCGCTCGCGGTTTGCTTCATCATAAATAAACCAACGGTAGTAGCCCCAATGGTCTCTGTGAAGAAGCAGTTGCAACTCCTCCCCTGGAATGGCATACAACGTATATTTTTTCTCATGAACAGGCTGTAAGTTTGCGCTTTCATCCTTATGGCTGAAAGAATAGACCTCTGTACTGGAACCGGCACTGCCTTTTTGCGATATCCAAATCGAGCGGATACTCTCCGCCCAGTCGCCTTCCGCGGACGAGTGGCGATAACGGTAAATATATCTAATCTGTGCCATGCGGTTAGCTACAACACTGGGCTCTACATCCACCTTGATTTGGTTTTTAGCTGTCAATGTTACCGCGGTAATCCATGCCCCGGCACCGGCACTGGGGTCACTGACAATTGCAGAAGAACCATCTTCCAGCAAGGCTTCAACCAACAAGGTGTCATACAGCACTATATGGTCAACCTCGGGTTTACCGCCTTCACCTTCCTTCCATATCGTGTCGCGATAACATGTCCGAGTCGTCAAATCCAAATCACGTTCTTCACCAATAGTTGTTTGCGCAATCGAGTTATTGACATACAAAACATCGTTTCCGCTAATATAGTGACCGGAAATGGTAAAGGTTTTTGTCCTTTTTGCGTTATCGGCTGCGTCACTTGTACTATACGGAAATACATAGTCATTCGGGGTCGCTGACGTATTCAGTTTGGTATAAGGCGCATTATGGAAGGTGCGGCGAACTATAAAAATGGAATCCACAAAGTGTTCATATACACCTGTGCTGTTCTTTACATAGAAATGCTGACGTAACCAGTCGCTGTGACCGGCATAATCACCCGCAGTAGGAGCAGAGGCATCTTCCGGTTTATGTAATACATCGAATGGTGATGTGCCGATAGCAAATACCGTGTCGTACCAGATATTGGCGACTTTGTCGAGCTTGTATTTGGTATCGCTTACCCATAGTACCGTAGAGTCTATCCACCCTAACTCAGGCGTGCAGGTCTCAGGATTCCCCTCCTCCGTACAGGTTATCCCTGTTATTGTATAAAACGGCATAAGGGAATGACCATTATATTTTGCTGCGGCTAAAGCCTCCTTACTCGTCGGTAAAGACGCACGAGGATTGGACGCCCACTCATAGAAGCCGAACATAGCATAAGGCTCGTTAGTCAAACCCTCCTGGTCATCGTAAATTGATGGAACTCGGGCATAGACATCCACTTGGTCCACGCGACTACGGAAACGGTCAGCGTCCCTGTAGTAATACACATGTGATGTAATAGGTAACCGAACCGTATCGGCTGTCGTATTCAAATCAAACACGTAGGTGTTCGGCGTCATACGGCTTGTTATGTCATTACCGCGCGTCCTGTCCCACACTGATATACGCTGAGAAGCACTCGGTTTGGCAGAATAGGCACGGCAGTATCCGTACAAGGGATTATAGGTCAAATAACGATAAACATCCACGCCGCTTGCATCAGAATAGTAGTATAGATACCCCTGAATGTACTTGTTTACTTCACGCGAATCTTTCTCGGTGTACCACATGGTGGAGTGGGCGGTGTCGCGTAGAACTAACGCACTATACGTACCATGGTCGGCGCCTAAACTCAGAAATTTCTTACGGCTGCAACGCTCTTCGATCCATAGACTCTTGATTGTCCTGAGGTAGTTCTCGTTTGCCAAGATATCGTCCACTGATTTCGCAGACGGATTATACAATCCTCCGACTACCCACATAGAGGCATAATTGGCTTCCGGATACCAAGCAAGGGTGTCCTTTCCCGCCTTCGCGCTCGTTGTATCAATGCCTAAATAGTATCGTTTGCCGTCATAAACTGTAGAAAAAGTCGTGTATGCTCCGACAGGAACACTCACTGTTTCATCATTAACATACATACCCGTAAGGGCCATTGGCGCTTTTGCACTTTCCCCGAGATGTTCATCACTATACACAAAGGGAGACACTGTTGTCATCACAACGATTGTGCCCACAAAAAACAGCCACTTTCTCATGGCTGTAGCATGACTAATACCTATCTTCATGTTACCTGTAATTTGCAATCTTTCAACAACTTTTGCTGCTCTTGGAGCAGTCTTGCTCCCCCCTCTGTACACAACAAATACCACTTTGAGTGTTAAGTGGTATTAGATGATTATTAGTTAGTTATGGGGGAGTGTAATTCTTTCTTCCTCGTTTTTACGTCGCGCAAAGTTACGTCTTTTATTTGACATATGCAAATTTTTTGCCATAAATCTGCTTTATTTTTCACTTTTGCTAAATGCACTTGGCAAATAGTAGTATAAAGGATCCATAACGGATCTATAAAGGTGGTCGCGGTCTGAAGAGGGAGAGTCGGCAAACAAAAAGGGCAGCCATCCGGCTGTCCTTATGTCGAGAAGAGGCGACTCGAACGCCCGACCCCTACGTCCCGAACGTAGTGCGCTACCAACTGCGCTACTTCTCGAAATGCAAAGCATTTTCTCAATTACAAGATATGGTTACTCCCGAAATAAACTCATATCTTCGTGAATTCTCGTTGCATTTCCAAAAATGCGGGTGCAAAAGTACAACATTTTTTTGACCCGTGCAAATTTATTTTACTTTTTTATGCCTTTTTGGCACGAAAAGTGCGTTTTGCCCCCTTATTGGTCGGTTCGGATGCTGCAATAATAGCTTCACAAGCCTCTTGAGTGAGGGTCTCGGGTTTGGTTCCTTTGGGCAGTTTATAGTTGCCGGTATCCGTTTTGATATATGCTCTGTATCGTCCGGGCATAACCTTAATGGAGCCGAAATCCGCAATGGGTTGCGCGGGAGCATCCTTTTTGTTGAGGAGTTCCAATGCCGTCTCAAGGGTGACAGTTTGCGGGTCTAATCCTTTAGGCAGTGAAGCAAATACGTTTCCGCGGCGGACATAGAAACCGAATCGGCCGTTGCCGATAGAAACCTCTTCGCCATCAGAGTTACCTAAGACTATGGGATAGTGTGACTCAAAGAGCCGGAGCGCCTCCTCTAATGTAATCGTATAAATCGACTGCCCTTTGTCAAGTGATGCGAAACGAGGTTTGTCCTTGGCACTATCGCCAATCTGGATGCAAGGCCCTGTTTTAGTTATTTTAGCAATTACCGGTTCCCCTGTTTTAGGGTCTAAGCCTAATTCGCGCCCTTGTAGTTTTCCCTTTTCGACATGTTCAAGGAGGGGATGAAACGCCTTATAGAACTCATCGACGGTCTGCACCCAATTGGCATGTCCTTCAGCTACTTCATCAAATTTAGCTTCTTCGCGGGCGGTGAAGTCGTAGTTGAGAATAGCAGGGAATTGCGCTACCAAAAAGTCATTGGTCATGCGTCCTAAATCCGTCGGGAGCAGTTTTTGGGAATCCGCGCCCGCCATTTCGGTTTTGAGTTTCTCTTGGACTTTATTGCCCTTAAGTGTCAGGACGTGGTACTCGCGTTTCGTGCCTGATACAGAGCCTCTCTCTACGTATTTACGGGCAATGATAGTTTCAATAATGGTTGCGTAGGTAGAGGGTCTTCCGATTCCCAGTTCCTCCATTTTCTTAACGAGAGAGGCTTCCGTGTAGCGATATGGCGGTTTGCTGAATTGCTCAATACCGGTAGCCGTTGTGAGTGCCAAAGGCATGTGGTTAGCGAGTTTAGGCAGAGCCTGCACTTCTTCTTCCACTTCGTCTTTAGATTGGACGTAAGCTCGCATGAAGCCGTCGAAGAGAATAACCTCACCGGTTGCCACAAAGAGTTTATCCGAATTAGAGATTGTGACATTGATAGTGGTATTCTCCACTTCAGCGTCAGCCATCTGCGAAGAAATGGTTCGTTTCCATATCAACTCATACAGATGCTGTTCATCAGCATTATTTCCTGCCTTATGTTTAGAGATGTATGTCGGGCGAATCGCTTCATGCGCTTCTTGCGCGCCCTTAGAAGTTGTATGAAATTGGCGGGCATGATGATATTTTTCGCCGAATTGGCTGATAATCTCTTGCTTTGCAGTGCCGATAGCTAACGATGACAGGTTGACCGAGTCGGTACGCATGTAGGTTATATGTCCGGCCTCGTAGAGAGACTGCGCCAGACGCATTGTTTTGGAGACGGAGAACTTGAGTTTGCGTGCCGCTTCCTGTTGGAGAGATGATGTTGTGAATGGCGGTGCGGGAGAGCGGTGCGAGGGTTTGGTCTGGATGGAGGCTACCTCAAAAGTAGCATCCTTGAGGCTCTCCAGGAATAAGAGTGCCTCTTCTTTGGTTGCAAAACGTTTATTGAGTTCGGTCTTGAGGTTAGTCTCCGCAGTGGCGAACTCGGCGTTGATGCGATATTGTGCGGTAGAGTGGAAAGTCTCTATCTCACGCTCTTTCTCAACGATGAGTCGCACAGCGACAGACTGTACTCGTCCGGCAGATAGTCCAATGGCGATTTTCTTCCACAGCACAGGGCTGAGTTCAAATCCCACGATACGGTCTATCACGCGCCGCGCCTGTTGGGCATTGACGAGATTGTAATCAATATCTCTCGGGTGCTCTATAGCCTCCGTAATAGCATCTTTGGTAATTTCGTGAAAGACAATTCGTTTCGTTTTGTTATCCGGTAGCGCCAAAACCTCTTTGAGGTGCCAAGCGATAGCCTCTCCTTCGCGGTCCTCATCAGACGCTAACCAAACCGTTTCGGCTGCTTTGGATTCTGATTGAAGTGTCTTGATAAGTGCCTTTTTGGCGGGGTCCTGTACATAATGTGGGGCATAATCGTGTTCAAAATCAATACCCATACTGTTTTTGCCCACTCCTTCTATGTCCCGGATATGTCCTTGTGAGGAAAGGACGTGGTATTCGGAGCCTAAAAATTTCTCAATGGTTTTCGCTTTGGCGGGAGACTCCACTATCACTAAATTTTTCTTACTCATACTTTCATTCGTCGAAATCGGCCGCAAAATTACAAATTATTTTTTAATTGTGCAAATTTTCAAAAATTTTTTTTTTTATTTGTATATATCAAATTTATTTTGTAAATTTGCAGCGTGAAAAAAAATTTCAATTAAAAACAATATGCTATGATTGACCTCCTAATTGTTATTTTATTGGTAGTATTCGGTGTACTATTGTTATTGGCAGAGTTATTCTTGCTACCAGGTTTCGGTATTGCGGGAATTAGCGGTATCGGTTGCCTTATAGCGTCTGTTGTAGTAGCGTATATGACCATCTCTCATTTGGCGGGACATATCACTTTGGCGATAGTGTTTGTGTTGTCGGTGATTGCTGTCGTGGTATTTTTGAAGAGCCATGCTTTGGAGAAAATGGCTTTAGATACCAAGATTGACTCCAAAGTAAGTATGCCGGAGCCCGGTAAGAAATTAGATAACCTTAAAAAATAATATAGTATGATGTGGCTTGAAATGACCCTGATTGTATTAGCAGTGATTCTGCTAATCATTTTCTTCTATTATGTACCCTTTATGTTATGGGTGAATGCCCAGGTGAGCGGTGTACGAGTATCGTTGATCCAACTCTTTTTGATGCGTATCCGTAAGGTGCCTCCAACACGCATAGTCAATTGTCTTATCGAGGCTCATAAAGCCGGTTTGACGGACGTTACGCGTGACGGTTTGGAGGCTCACTATCTTGCGGGTGGTCATATTGAGCGTGTGGTACATGCTTTGGTGAGTGCCAATAAAGCGAATATAGAGTTGAGTTTTCAGATGGCGACAGCTATAGACCTGGCGGGGCGTGATGTATTTGACGCCGTTCAGATGTCTGTTAATCCAAAGGTTATTGATACTCCGCCGGTAACGGCAGTGGCGAAAGATGGTATTCAGTTGATTGCCAAGGCTCGTGTGACAGTCCGCGCCAATATCCATCGTTTGGTCGGCGGTGCAGGAGAAGATACTATTTTAGCCCGTGTGGGTGAGGGTATTGTTAGTTCTATCGGTAGTGCCGAGAGTCATAAGTTAGTGCTCGAGAATCCCGATTCTATCAGTAAATTAGTACTCTCCAAGGGATTAGATGACGGTACAGCTTTTGAGATACTCTCTATTGATATAGCAGATATTGATGTCGGTAAGAATATCGGTGCGCAGCTTCAGATGGATCAAGCCGAAGCAGATAAGAACATCGCACAGGCTAAAGCAGAAGAGCGTCGCGCGATGGCAATCGCTTCCGAGCAAGAGATGAAAGCAAAAGCACAAGAAGCCCGTGCGAAAGTAATTGAAGCCGAGGCGCTTGTCCCGCAGGCTATGGCAGAGGCTTTCCGTAACGGTAATCTCGGAATAATGGATTACTATCGGATGCAAAATATCCAGGCAGATACCACTATGCGGGAGCATATCGCTAAACCCCAAGATAAAGCACTTCCGGCGGATAAGAAGAAAAAGTGAAAATAGCCCTTCTTCAATATCCGATTGTGTGGGCAGACGTAGAGACTAATCTACGGCTGACGGTGCGTCGTGTTGAGGCATTGCGCGGTAAAGCGGATATAGCGATGCTGCCGGAGATGTTCTCAACGGGTTTTTGCACAGACCGTCCCGATTTGGCGGAACCTACAGACGGGCAGACTATACGGACATTGCAGCAATTAGCGAATGACACAGGTGTTGCACTTATAGGCTCATTCATCTGTGCCGAGAATAGCCAACTCTACAATAGAGGTTTTTTTATTAAACCCAATGAGACTCCGGATTTTATAGACAAAGCCCATCTCTATGCCCATGGTGGTGAGAACTTGTTTTTCACCAAAGGTAATGAACGAAAAGTTTTTACCTATAAAGGCGTGCGGCTAAGACTCCTTATCTGCTACGATTTGCGGTTCCCGGTATGGGCGCGCAATGGTGTTATGGAGAGCACTAACTACGAGATTCTGTTGGTGATAGCGAACTGGCCGGAGATACGGATAGGGGCGTATGACGTGCTATTGAGAGCACGCGCTATTGAAAATCAATGCTATGTGGCTGCCGTTAATCCTGTAGGCGAAGATGCTTTGGGATTGCATTACAACGGTCACTCCGTCGCATTAGATACGAGGCTCCATGATCTTGCCGGTTTTGGCGATAATGAAGAAGGAACAAAAGTAGTGGACTTCGATATGGGCAAGTTGCGGCACTTTAGGGAAACATTGCCCTTGTGGAAGGACGCTGATGATTTTGAGTTACGAGATGAACTATAAGTGGCAGATAAGACAACAGTCGGAAGAGGAGCTGCGAGCAATCTCCATCTTAAGTAAAGAACTGACCATCAGTCCTTTGTCGGCGCGTATCTTGGTGGATAGAGGAATCCGAACAAGAGAGGAGGCCTCTAATTATGTCCATCCCTCAATAGATAATCTCCACGATCCATACCTTATGAAGGATATGGACAAAGCGGTTGAACGAATCGAAAAAGCACTGGCTCAACACGAGAAAATTCTTATCTACGGGGACTATGATGTTGACGGGACAACAGCGGTTGCCTTAATGTACACATTCCTTAAGCAACTCACCGATAATCTTGATTTCTATATTCCAGACCGTTATACCGAAGGCTATGGTATTTCGTATAAGGGTATTGATTATGCCGAGGCGGAAGGTTGTACACTTATTATTGCACTTGATTGCGGTATCAAGGCGATGGACAAGGTTCGGTACGCGACGGAGAAAAATATAGATTTTATCATCTGTGATCACCATGAGCCGGCTGAGGTGATTCCGGCGGCAGTCGCCGTCTTAGACATCAAACGGGGGGATTGTACCTATCCATTCAAAGACCTATCGGGCTGCGGTGTCGGTTTTAAGTTGACTCAGGCGTATGCAATCAAGCATCATATGGATGCTGCGACGTATCTCAATCAGCTCCCGTTCCTCGCCATGTCCATTGCATCAGATGTAGTAAGTGTCGTAGATGAAAACCGTATTCTTGAGTATTATGGTCTACAGCAAATCAATAAATATCCCTCTGTCGGTTTAGCGGCAATCATTGAAGTGGCGGGACTGAGTGGCAAGGTCATAACGATGTCGGACTTACTCTTTAAGATAGGTCCACGCATCAATGCTTGCGGGCGACTCTATACAGGCAAGGAAGCCGTCTTACAACTCATTACGGAAGACCCCTGTTTTGCAGCCGAGCAAGCCCGCAATATCAATTCCTATAACGCTGAACGTAAAGGCTATGATAATCAGGTAACGGAAGAGGCTCTGACTATACTCCGTGAGGATCCCGATAATGATTTGAAGCACACGACGGTAGTCTATTCGCCGACCTGGCATAAGGGAGTAGTCGGTATAGCCGCCTCGCGACTGACCGAGAGTTATTATCGTCCGACGATTGTACTGACGGCAGGTGAGAATGGTATTATCTCCGGTTCGGCCCGCTCGGTGAGCGATTTTGACCTATATGCAGCCATTGACTCTTGTCGTGACCTATTGACCAACTTTGGCGGACATAAGTTCGCCGCCGGACTAAGTATGCGGATTGATGACCTGCCCGCGTTTAAACAACGTTTTGAGGCCTATGTGGCAGCGCATATAACCCCTGAACAGCAACAATCGGTTCTTCGAATCGAAGCAGAAATCGCCCTTGCTGATATAACGCCACAATTTATGGCAATTCTCAAGCATTTAGAGCCATTCGGTCCGGGCAATGAGCGACCCGTTTTCCTCACGCGACATCTCATCAATAATCGATATACTCGTGCTGTAGGACAAAATAAAGAACACCTCCATTTAGATGTTACGGACGGCACTGCGGCGATAGAAGGTATTGCCTTCGGGAGAGGAGATATGGCACTTTATCTACAGAACGGAAATCCAGCAGATATATGTTACGAATTAGGAGAAAATACGTTTAATCACCATACTACGACCCAGTTAATGGTACATGATATTAAAACAAACAGCAATTGACTTAATACTATAATACTATGTTTTCAGAAAGAGACACCCAAGGCCCCAGTCGCCGTCGCGGCTCCATTGAAGTAGTTTGCGGCTCTATGTTCAGCGGTAAAACGGAAGAACTTATTCGACGTATGAAACGCGCCCAGTTTGCCAAACAACGTGTGGAAATATTCAAACCCGCTCTTGATGTGCGTTATTCTGTTGAGGATGTGGTGAGTCATGACCATAATGTTATTCAATCAACTCCCGTTGAGTCATCCCAAACAATCTTGCTGCTTGCTGAAAATATTGATGTGGTGGGAATAGATGAGGCGCAATTCTTTGATATGGGTATAGTTGAGGTTTGTAAGCAATTGGCCAATAGGGGTATTCGCGTTATCTGTGCAGGATTGGATATGGACTTTAAGGGTGAGCCTTTCGGACCCATGCCTGCGCTTATGGCGATAGCAGAGGATGTTTATAAGACACATGCCATTTGTGTACACTGTGGGGACCTGGCTTATGTCAGTCATCGTCTTGTAAGTAGTGAAAAACGCGTTTTACTGGGCGAAACGGAGAGTTACGAGCCTTTATGTCGCGAATGTTATAATAGAGCCATCGCGTTAGAAAATGCAGAGAAAGCACAATAACTATCCGGTACATTGATGTAATATTGCCATTAGGCCTGACGGATACTTATACCTATAGTGTTCCGGATGGTATAGCGTGCCCCCAAGCGGGCATGCGTGTTCTTGTGCCATTAGGGACTAAAACCTACGTCGGTATTGTCCTTCATGCAGACATAACTCTGCCTCCAACCTTGGACTCAAAGAGGGTGAAGCCTATTACGCTTGTTCCGGACAAACAACCTATTATAACCGCACAGCAGTTGCATTTATGGCAATGGATAGCGGATTATTACCTCAGTCCTATAGGCGATGTGATGGCTGCAGCTCTTCCTGCTAAAGCAACCGATAAAGTGTATGAACTGGATAAAGTCCCTCGAAGAATCAAACTTCCTATCTATACCGATGCAGTCGAAGGTATTCATCCCCTATCTACGGCGCAGCAGGCAGCATTGGAATCCATAGGGCAACAATGGCTTAAAAAGGATGTCGTACTTCTACATGGAGTTACTTCATCCGGCAAAACAGAGGTGTATATGCATCTGATTGAGTCTCAACTGAATGCCGGCAAACAAGTGCTCTATCTCGTTCCTGAAATAGCCCTCACGACACAATTGACCAATCGGTTATCCAAGGTCTTTGGGGATAAATTATGGGTATATCATTCACGTATATCCGATGGACAGCGCATGGAGGTGTATCGCCAATTGGTGACAACGAATCAACCTCGTCTGATTGTAGGCGCTCGCTCTGCAGTTTTTCTCCCATTTCACAATTTAGGGCTTATTATTGTGGATGAGGAGCATGAACCCTCCTACAAACAGCAGGACCCTGCGCCGCGGTATCATGCGCGCTCGGTAGCTATAATGATGGCGTCCATGGCAAAAGCCAAAGTCCTTTTAGGCACAGCCACTCCCGCAATCGAAACTTACCATAACGCCATGGTCGGTAAATATGGGTATGTCGAGATGAGTGAGCGCTATGCCGGTTTGCAATTACCGCGAATGACACTTATTGACTTGACTCACCAATACCACCGTAAGGAAATGTATGGTCATTTTGCAGATCCACTGGTGGCACGCATGAGGGAAGAACTCAATAAACATAAACAAGTTATTCTTTTTCAGAACCGCAGGGGATATGCGCCACTTCTTATATGTGATGCTTGCGGACATAGCCCCAAGTGTCCGGACTGCGATGTGCCGCTGACCTTGCATTTACAAGACCGAGAATTGCGATGCCATTATTGCGGATATAAACAACCTATTCCGCAACTGTGTCCGGAATGTGGTGGAGGTCTGCGTATTAGAGGTTTTGGAACAGAGCGTTTGGAAGATGAGGTCCATCAATTATTTCCAGAGGCGCGAGTAGCCCGATTGGATTGGGATACTACAAGGAATAAGAATGACTATGAGGATATCATCGGTGCATTTGGCAGGCATGAGGTGGATATATTGATAGGGACGCAGATGGTGACGAAAGGACTGCATTTCGATGATGTCAGTTTGGTGGCAGTGCTCTCGGCAGATCATCTCTTTAATAATTCCGACTATACATCATTCGAGCGCTCTTACCAGATGTTGGAACAAGTCTCCGGTCGTGCCGGTCGAAAAGGCACTCAAGGTGAAGTCGTTATCCAAACATGGGATACTGCACATCCGGTCTTTAAATATCTGCAGGAACATAATTATAAAGGCTTATATAACGAGCAAGTCAGGGAACGAGAACAATATCGCTTTCCTCCGTTTTTCAGACTATTAGTCATCACCCTGCGCCATACAGAGGCTCGCTTAACGCAGTCTGCTGCCGATGCCCTGCAGGTGCAACTGGGACATATCTTCGGTAATCGCTGCTCGGTGGTTATAACACCTGCTATAGCCAAAATACAGCGGTATTACTTGCGCCAAATACGATTACGGATAGAAAGTACAGCGAATCAAAGTAAAGCAAAGCAGTTGCTTGCAGCAGAGATTCGTTCATTACAAAAGGACACGACCTTGCGCCGTGTCCAAATCCTTGTGGATGTAGATCCTAATTAATGTTATTCAAAAATACCTTCTGCTACTTTGTCCCGAACATAATTCATAATGGCTTCGTCATGCCTTTCTTCTTCGTGTCCGGAAGCCTTGAGTTGTTCCCTAAGTTGGTTGAGGTCAATGGGTTTACCTATATGTAGGTGAACCGGATGCCACTTGGCAAAAACTTTGCCCTTTGGTTGAACTTCATAGCAGCCCTCTATGGATAGGGGGACAATAGGTAAATTTAGGTCAAGGGCAATCTGAAAAGCACCTCTACGGAAACGACCTATCTGACCATCAGCCGAACGCGTGCCTTCAGGAAAGATAACCGTGCAAACACCATCATGAAGTTGCTCTTTAATGGCATTGATTGACTCAAAGGATTTACGGGCATTGCCGCGCTCTACAAATATATGCCCCGCGGCTTTACATGCCGTGCCGACAAAGGGAATTTTACGCGCCTCAGCTTTAATCATCCATTTGAAGACGGAAGGTAACCATCCATACACTAAAAAGACATCAAACATTGACTCGTGATTAGCCACATAGACATAGGACTGATGGATATCTATATTCTCAGTACCGGTCAACTTGACGGGAATAAAAAGCCAGTAGAAAAATAATTTGCACCACCACATTTGGTACCAATGTACAAAAGCTGAGTTACGGAACGGCACTAATATAATAGTCAGTATCGCACACATTATGGTATTAAATACCAAAATGGGGAATACAATAATCTGCCATAGGCAATAGAAGAAATAGATAATTTTCTGCATACCTAATTATATATTAAAGCCCAGTGGGGTATTTCTGCATAAATCCGCGATAAAGGGCGCAAATGCGTCGAATCTCCTCCCATGTCTCGTCGCTCAATTTGGTGCCGATAATCTCAACGACTCGTCCTGCCGCTATGGTTCCAACCTCGCCACACTTACTGACATCAAAACCATCAGAGAGAGCGTGTAAAAAACCACCTGCATATAGGTCACCGGCGCCAGTAGAGTCAGTGCACTCCGTTGTGATGGCACCTATGTGGAAGCGCTTAGAGCCTTGTTGGACATAAGACCCGCGTTTACCCACCTTGACTACTGCAATATCGCATTGCTCGGCAATCTTAGCCACTGACTCTTCGGGATTGAGATGTGTATAGGCGAACGATTCGTCTTCGTTGGCAAAGACGATATCTACATATTTCTTGATAAGACCTTTTAAGAAATAATGGTTCTCATTGACAATATTATACGATGCGAGATCCAGAGAAACCATGCAACCTGCTTCTTTAGCTAAACGGATGGCTTTCTCAATCAGTTCATTATCTTGCACCATATAGCCTTCGATATGGAAGATGTCATACCCGATAAATGCTTCTTTCTGAATATCCTCAGCGTGCATATCCGCAGCTGCACCTAAATAGGTTGCGAAAGTGCGCTCACCATCCGGTGTAATCAGTACGATAGCGCATCCGGACATTTTATCCGGAGATGTCAGCAGCACAGGCTTGACTCCATTTTTAATAAGGTCACTGCGATAAAATTCTCCGACCTCGTCATTGCCTATCTTGCCGATAAAGGCAGCTTTACCACCCAATTGGGTGATAGCTGTGATGGCATTGGAGGCCGAACCGCCGGCAACCATACGTTTACGCACCATCGCAAAACGCATTTGAATCTCTTGCGCCTGTTCACGCGTAATCAAATTCATACTACCTTTCGGCATACCCAATTCACGCAAATCTTCCTCGGAGACTTGCAGCAGCATATCGGTTAACGCATTGCCTAAACCAAGTACTTTTCTCATTAGTTTGGAGGGTTTGAACTAAAAAACGTACAAAATTACGAAAAAAATATGAATAAAACAAAAAAAAGTGAAAAAAATTTGGTAGTTTCAAAAAAAAAGTATACTTTTGCACCCGATTTCGGAAAAACGAATATTTTTCCAAGTCGAAAGAGCTTCCTTAGCTCAGTCGGTTAGAGCATCTGACTGTTAATCAGGGGGTCCTAGGTTCAAGTCCTAGAGGGAGCGCAAAAAGACAGCAAAAAGCTGCCTTTTTTGTTTTTTTTCATGCAAAATGCGAAAAGTTTTGCATAACTGAAAAAAAATATGTAATTTTGTACGCTTTTTAGATTTTAATTTAACACTATATGGGATTTTTTTCTTTCACTCAGGAAATTGCTATTGATCTCGGCACCGCCAACACGATTATCATGACCAATGATGAGATTGTCGTAGATGAACCCTCCGTTGTCGCGCTGGATGTAGCAAACGGTAAACAACTCAAAGCCGTAGGGCGTAAAGCTCAACAGATGATTGGTAAGGGCGGCTCGCTCATTCAGACTATCCGTCCGCTTCGTGACGGCGTTATCGCAGATTTCTATGCCTGCGAGATGATGATTAGGGGCATGATTAAGATGATTCCGCGGCAAAATCGCTTTTTATCACCCAATATCAAAATGGTGGTATGTATTCCTTCCGGCTCTACGGAAGTGGAAATTCGTGCTGTGCGCGATAGCTCGGAACATGCCGGTGGGCGCGATGTCTATATGATTTATGAGCCTATGGCTGCGGCTATCGGAATGGGTATAGACGTGGAAGCTCCGGAAGGATGCATGATTGTAGATATCGGTGGCGGCACCACAGAGATTGCCGTTATCTCGCTCGGAGGTATTGTAACCAATAAATCAATTAAGACTGCCGGTGATGACTTCAATGCAGATATCGTCGATTATATGGGTAGGATGCACAATATGCGTATTGATGAGCCTACTGCGGAACGTATTAAGATACAGGTTGGCTCTGCCCTCCCTGAATTGGAAGATGGTCCTGAAGATTACATTGTCGTCGGCCCGAATAAAGTGACCGCTCTGCCGATGCAAGTTCCCGTTTCGTATCAAGAGGTGGCATATTGCTTGGAGAAATCTGTCTCCAAGATTGAAACCGCAGTTCTGCAAGCCCTCGAATCAACACCGCCTGAACTTTATGCCGATATCGTTAAACGCGGTATCTTCCTGACCGGTGGTGGTGCCTTGCTTCATGGTCTGGCGCAACGTTTGTCCACTAAGATTACTATTCCTTTCCATGTGGCGGAAGACCCATTGCACGCAGTGGCTCGTGGTACCGGCGTAGCTTTGAAGAATACCTCTAACTTCAATTTCTTGCTTCGTTAAGTATTCACCATAGATGCGGAATCTTCTGCAAATATTGGCAAGATATAGCAACTTCCTGGTTTTCTTGGCTTTGGAAGTTGTTGCTTTTATATTGATTGTTTCTAATATCCATTATCCTAAAGCATCTTTTATTGCTACTTCAAATACAGTGGTGGCATGGCAGATGGAGAAAGCTACGGAGTGTAGTGATTATTTTCACCTACGGCAGGAGAATTATAATCTCATGGAGGAGAATGCACTCCTCCGCGACTCTCTCAGTGCACTTGCCAATATCGTGGAGGCACAGTTGGAAGATTCCATTGCCCGAACCTATAGTTATGCCCATCTGCAAATTCATTATATCCCCGCCCGCGTGATTCAATTGACTCGCAATGTGGGGCACAACTACCTAACCATCAATAAAGGAAGCTTGGATGGGGTTCGTATCGGGCAAGGTGTACGTAATAAGGATGGTGTGGTCGGTATCGTATGTACGGTGAGTGACCATTTTGCATTGGTAATGCCTGTTATCCATAATCAGAGTCAAATTAGTTGTCGGTTGGATAAGAATAAATACTTTGGCACATTGGTTTGGAATGGCAAGTCTTGGGATAGCGCAATTCTGACGGATATTGCTTCCCATGTCAGCGTAACGGACGGAGATTCGATAGTGACCAGCGGCTTAACAAGTGCCTTCCCGGAAGGTATTCCTGTCGGCGTGGTCAAACATGCTTCTATCAAACCGGGTGACAGCTATTATTCAATTGATGTAAACCTTTGTACCGATTTCCGCAAATTGGATTTCGTGCAAGTGATTGTTAATACCTTAGCGCAAGAACAGGAGGAACTCAATGGAGTGGATTAAGCAACTGATACGACTGATTATTGCCTTGTTTCTGCAAGTCCTCCTGATAGACCGCTTGCAGTGGTTAGGTATTTGTCATCCGCAGATATATATTATTTGCCTCATCATGATGCCCATTCGTCTGCCACACTGGGCGGATATCTTGATGGGTGCGTTCGTGGGGCTGATTGTGGATATTTGTTCCAATACAATCGGTATACATATGGCGGCTTCTGTAGCGGTGATGTACTTTAGACGGTTGATGATTAACTCCTTAATTGCCGAACCGGAAAGAATAGCAGGGGAAATAACATCTGCATCCATCGGTACTATTTCGATGTGGAAATTGATGACATCCATGACAGCAGTCCATGTGCTAATGGTCACAATGCTCTCTGCATGGAGTTTTCACCATTTCCTCTGGACATTCCTATCAATCATTGTCAGTTATATCCTGACCATAATCCTTATAGGGGGATATGATATGATTCATTCACGGCCATGATTAATGACGAAAACTATAATAGGAGGTATGTTATAAGTGCTTTCGTTGTATTGGTGGTGCTTATCTATATAACACGCCTTTTCATGTTGCAGATAGTGGACCAAGCCAGTCGGGAAAGGGCTGATTCCAATGCTTTGGTGAGACAACCTGTTTACCCGTCTCGCGGACTTATTTATGATCGCAACGGCGAATTATTGGTCTTTAATCAGCCGATATACGAAATAACCATGATTCTAAGGGAAATGCGACACGGTTTTGATACCATTGCCTTTTGTCAGTCTATGCACATAACGACGACTGAATTTGAAGAACGGATTAAAGCCTTTTCCGATAAGAAAAAGAATAGAGGTTTCAGCCGCTATACGCCGCAGGTCTTTATGAGCCAATTATCGAAAGAAGATATTGCAGACCTTCAGGAAAACCTCTATCGCTATAAAGGGGTCGGTATCCGTAAACGCACACTCCGTGATTACGCTTACCAATCATCATCTCATGTTCTGGGCTCGGTAGGTGAGATAAGCGCCGCGGATTTGGAGAAAGATAATTACTACCAATTGGGAGATTATATAGGTCGTGACGGTATTGAAAGGACGTATGAGAAGGAGTTGAGGGGCGAAAAGGGTGTTGAAGTTTTGATGCGTGATGCCCGCGGACGTATTCAGGGCTCCTATCGGGAAGGTGAAATGGATATCCCCGCTGAGAGTGGTAAGAACTTAACATTGACCATTGATATCCGATTACAGTTATTGGCAGAAGACCTTTTGCAAAATAAAATCGGTTCAGCTGTAGCAATAGAACCTAAAACGGGGGAAATCTTAGCGATGGTTTCTTCGCCCAATTGGAACCCTGCCCAATTGGTCGGACGTGAGCGTTCCGCCAACTATAATAACTTGCTCAATGACCCGAATAAACCCCTAATGAATAGGGCAACGCAAGCTCTTTATCCTCCCGGTTCTACGTTCAAACTCCTTCAAGCGTTGACCGCCTTGCAGGAAAAAGGAATCACGGAAAGTTCCATTTATCCTTGTAACGGCCCCCAATCGCTTCCCATTAAATGTACGCATCACCACGGCTCACCGGTTGATCTTGAAGAGGCCATCGAGCAGTCTTGTAACCCGTATTTCTGGTTGGCTTTCCAGAGCAATATGCAGAAAGAAGGTTATGGAACTGATAATATGACCTTCCGCGCTCGTTACGAGCAGTGGCGAGAAGATATATGTTCATTCGGCTTAGGGGATAAATTTGAGAACACAGACCTTAGTGAGCAATCGGCGGGTTCTATCCCGACAACAGCCTATTATGATAAGTATTATGGCAAAACGGGTTGGAAAGCCCTTACTATACGGTCTCTTTCTATCGGGCAAGGGGAGATTCTCGTTACACCAATGCAACTTGCCAATGAGGCTGCTGCTATAGCCAATAAAGGCTACTATTTCACCCCGCATCTGAATAAAAATATGCCGTTCAATACAGCGAAACATGTAACCAATGTTGAGGCGCACTATTTCGATATCGTGCATCGTGGCATGCATCGCATGATGACAGCCGGAACCGGTAGATATAATAACATAGATACTCTTATGATGTGTGGTAAGACAGGGACGGCGCAGAACCCGCATGGTAAGGATCATGCTATTTATATCGGCTTTGCCCCTATGGATAACCCTCAGATTGCCGTTGCCGTCGTGGTCGAAAACGCCGGTTTTGGTGCTACATGGGCTGCCCCGGTCGGATCGCTCATGATGGAGCTATACTTGACGGACACAATTACCCGCCCTTGGGTGGTTAAACGATTGGAGGACGCTGATTTTATTCACCCCGCTAAAGTGGAGGTTACCCCATGACCCGTAATGGTTCAATATGGCAAAATATAGACTGGTGGACAGTTGCGATGTTCGCAGCGTTGTGCATCTTTGGATGGCTCAATATCTACGGCGCTTCCTATAACTATGACCAAACATCTATGTTCGATTTTCATAATCGGGCAGGAAAGCAATTTGTATGGATGATAACATCCGTTTTCATCGGCATAATTGTACTCTTGATAGATAGTAAATTTTATGATTTGTCAGCATATTATCTTTACGGATTTATGCTGCTTTTATTGCTCGCGACACCTCTCTTTACGCATGATATCAAAGGCTCTTATTCCTGGATTATTCTTGGACCGGTAAGTTTCCAACCGGCTGAGTTTGCCAAATGTATTACTGCGTTAGCTGTTGCGAAATTTATGGGGCGATATGAATATAAATATCGAACGTGGCGTGACCTTGTAGTGCCGGCGGCGTTAATCGGTGTTCCTATGCTTGTTATTATGGTGTGGCAGCGAGAAACAGGAACGGCATTGGTATTCTCCTCTTTCATGCTTATGTTTTATCGTCAGGGAATGTCCGGTTGGGTACTTGTTGTGGCGGTTTTAGCTGCACTATTCTTCATTATCGTAATCCGATTCGGTTTCTTGTCTGCGGCGGTAATCATGGTGGTTTTGTATGCTGTTATGGTGTGGCGCACATGGAAACGAAGTAGAACCGCTAAATGGTGGTTGACCTTAGCGCTATTTCTGTTCTTAGGTTATGCCGGAGCTTGCAATTTTGCCTTCGAAAAAATCCTCCAGCCCCACCAGCGTACGCGTATTGAGGTTTTGTTAGGTATGAAGGACGACCCGCAGGGAGCCGGCTATAATGTTATGCAGTCTAAAATTGCTATTGGCTCAGGAGGCTTCTTTGGCAAAGGATATCTGCAGGGCACACAAACTAAATTGCATTATGTTCCCGAGCAGGATACGGACTTTATCTTTTGTACTGTCGGAGAAGAATGGGGATTTGTTGGTGCGGCCTGCACCCTGCTATTATACCTCGCGCTTATCTTACGAATAATTTCCCTGGCGGAGAGACAGCGAGATATGTTTAGCCGTATTTATGCCTATATTGTGGCGGGTGTGCTGTTCTTCCATGTGACAATCAATGTGGGAATGGTGCTCGGATTATTACCGGTGATTGGTATCCCGTTGCCGTTCTTCAGTTATGGAGGTAGCTCGTTGTGGGGATTTACATTACTACTCTTTATCTTATTGCGCTTAGACGCAGCACGTGTTGAAAAATTATGATGAAATTAAACTATATGTACGTATGAATAGAAAATTATTACTAATCTTATCAGCTATCCTGTGTGGCTTGAGTTCTTGCGGACTTAATGTCGCGACCCAAGAGGAAGAGGATATGGCTGCCGGAAGAATTTATGCTCTTGAAAAAGGTGTGGTGACCTATAATAACGGAATCGTGCTCACCTTCTGTGATTATGGACACAAACAACGATTAGATTATATCTACTGTGATTCTGTGCATTTTTTAAGTATTAATCGGGATTCTTATGTAGTGAACACCGACAAAAATGTATATTATCAAATTCCTAATGCTTCCTATTTTACCGGTATGGCGGAGCGGGAGGACTATCTTCATCTTGACGCTAAGTATAAAGAGGATACCATTACTTTTGCGGGGGTGACATGCAGACTCTTTACTAATCGTACTGCCCAAACGGAGGAAGCGTCCTATAGGCGTATCCGAATGTACGACAATAAAAAAACGCCCTCCACCTTTGACTTGAGTACCAATAAAGCCTTTCACAATCTTTATGCTCAAACCATTACCACGGATATAGAGACATATTGGAATATGTCCGTTGATGCTATTTTTGCTCTGGCAAATACCGATATTTATAACTACTATCCGACGGCGTATCTTGATGCCGTATGGGAAATTTCTTGGTGGATTCTTTGGGCAACGAGGTTTGACGAATATAGCGAAGAGGAGACTTGGTTATGAAGAAAATAATTTTATTAACATTATTGTTCATGTCGTTATTGCCTCTTGAGGCACAGTTTGTACAACCTGTTGAGTCGCCCTTAATGCCCCGCACAACGAGGGTTGGCAACCGTTATTATGTCAATAATGAGGTTATGCGTATGAGAGCCTACGAGGGTTATCTAAAGAACACCTGCCCTGAAGCCTATGGACTGTTCCATAACGGGCGCACATTGATGATTGCCGGATGGACTTGTTTCGGTGTCGGTGGCGGATTATTGGTCACCGGAATACCCTTCTTGCTATCGACCTTAGTCTATGCTGTACCGAGTATCGGTACTTATATCGGTATGCCATCGCCATCGCAGGTCCAGTCTATTGTGCATTGTCGAGTGGGATGTTTTTTAGCACTTGGAGGTGCAGCCGGATTGATTGCTTCGCTTCCGCTCCTTAAGATTGGATATAACCGCATGCACGGTGCCGCTAAGGTCTATAATGCTAAAGCCTGTGAGAATGCACCCACCTATTGGACCTTATCGGCTGCAAGCCCTGCAGGAGTTGGCGCTACGCTCAACTTCTACTTTTAAAAACTGAACTTACTTTAAATCCAAATACCTATTATGAAAAACCATTCTATCTTTTGTCGTATCCGTTTTTGTGGATTTATGGTTGCACTCCTCTATGCGCAGAGCATTATAGCGCAGAGTGATACAACTGAAATCATCACAAAAGCGCGTCAGTTAGAAAGAGCAACTACCTCCGAGAAATCTTTCCCTTTGGATGAAACGGAGGAAATGAAGAGGTTGCCGGATAGTTTAGTACAGGTGGAGATAACCACTATCCACTATTTTGTGGATACATTAACTCGCATCATCAGTACACCTGACAGTGTCGCTATGCAGCGCGAGGAAATTATCTACACAGACTCTTCTGATACACGTGGACATTATGTGCAAGCGTATGCCGGACTTGGCTATGGTTCGTTGGGTTATCGCTTCAATAACCTGCAAGGCAGTACAACCGGTGGCTTTGTTAGTGGTCTGCTGCAAGCACAATACGCCTATTTTTTCCATCCCAATTGGGGTGTAGGAGCCGGATTATGGTTCACGAATTATACTTCTACGGCGCACTTGAGAGGGGACTATACATGGTCTCGTCAAACGGATACCGATTTGGAACAGAATTACGACCATACGGCACATATTAATCGATGGAATGAACGTCAGACAATTTATAATCTCGGCATACCTCTTTCCATCCAATACCGTAAAATGTTTGATGAGAAGCCCGTGGGAATCTTTGCCTCTGTAGGGTTGGCTCCTTCCTTTAGTCTGGGCACTTCTTATCGGGTCTTGGACGGAGAGATTAATCATAGCGGCTACTATCCCGCTTGGGACTTAACATTAAGTGAACTGCACGAGTTCGGGACTAAAGATTATCGCAATGACCCGCACTCAAAGGGTGTGATTGCTGTCCGCCCGCAAATAGCTATCTTCGCTGACTTAGGAGCTCTTTTGCCTATGACAAAACAGATAGACCTCTTCCTCGGCGGATATTTCCATTGCGCCTTAAATGATGCTAATAATTCTACCAAAACACCTTTAGGCTGGAGGGATGAGACCTTTACTTTCATGGATGAATATAAAAGCAGTTATGCGCTCAATGAAACCTCTGCCTCTCATCCTTGGGAGGTCGGAGTTAAGGTCGGTGTTCACTGGCATTACATTGCGCCTGACAAACATAATATCATTGATTACTTCGACTATTTCACGCGTCGAGACACCACGGTCGAGACTTTGTCGCGTTTGGACACTATTTATACTACGCGTATAGACACCTTAACACGCAGACATATCGTTGAAGCGGCTAAAAAAGTCGAGAAATTCAATAAGATTTACTTCGCGCTCAGCAGTTACGAATTGACCCATGAGGTGCAACAGTACCTATCATCTATTGTTAGTATCTTGAATGATGTTCCGGATGCTAAAATCTCTATTGACGGACACGCCTCTGCGGAAGGACAAGTTGAGTTCAATGAGATTCTTGCTTATAACCGGGCGCAAGCCGTCGCGCAGTATTTGATACAGCACGGATTGGATGAAGAACGCGTCATCGTATTAGGGCACGGCTCACTTATTCCTAATGATGAAAATGTCAACCACGAATTGCCGCTTGACAGACGTGTTGAAGTGAAAGTTGTTATGAATCAAAGTCAAATACAAAAATAGGAGGTCTGATTATGAAAACTATGAAATATATAACCATTATACTATTGATGCTTGTAACTGCCACCATCACGGCTCGTAATTATGTGGCGGGTGAAGATGTGTATGTCAATGCCCAACAGGGCGATGTCATTGGCGACTGGTCCAAGGATAATGCTAATCTCTACATCTATTTCTACCACTCACAGCACCCTGACATCCATTTTTGGATGACCTTATCGCAGATTGGCACTTCTAAAATATATCATGGCACCATGCCCGCTGCAGCGACCTATGATTATGCCATTGTTGTCCGGGGTACTGCTCCCGATTGGGACCACAAATGGAATCAATCGGGGGATATTGATATCCCCGCGGATAAACAATGGAACTGCATCAACGATTTTGACGATGCTGAGCACCGCTGGAAAATATATAGTCCGGTAGCCGGCGCTTTGAATATTTTTGCGGCTCAAACGGCTGAGGAAGTGATGCATATCTGCCCTTCTGCCTTAGGGGGACCCTTGTCGTTGCGCCCTAAATTGAACGCTGCCAAAACGCAGTATGTCTATGATAATGTATATGCTCATGCATGGTATATTTCCACTAACGGTACAACATGGACTGCCATCAATACCTACGCCGGCACCCCACGTGATGATGAGCATTACACCGATAAAGACCTCTTTACGACCCTTCCTGCCTCTATCCCTGCGGGAGGTATTTATTACTATCTCTACTCTGCCGACAAAACAGCCCGCCGGAAAGTGCATGTCATAGCGGATGCGCAAGACTGCGAATTGGATTGCTCGATTACCTCCTTCGAAACTGCCATTTCGGCTGTCAATGCAGACGATAATACCTATACCCTTGATGGCGTTGTCGCTTTTGGCGAACCCAATGGCTCGCTGGTTATCGAATGTGACGGTCAAACCCTTGATATTCCTTCACCCAGGAGTCCGCAATGTTTCTCCCTTACCGGCGTGCCCGCAGCAACCGCTAATGGGGTCACAACTACTGCCAGAGCCTATTTCACAGGCAATGCCGCATGTGCTCAAGAGATTACCATTAATGTGCCAAATGCTACACAAGCCCTTGATATTGTGACTAAAAACATCCTTACCGGTGACCAAATCATTCTAAACCCCGTCAATGCCGACCCTAATAATGACTATGTTTGGATTGTGGATAACGTAGAGTATAGAAAATCTGATGGACAGGCGCAAGCTTATTCTGTACCGGCCTTTAATAATGACACAACAGCAACCTATGTTTACAAGGAATTTTATCCGATTAGTGGTACCATGAATGACATGATGACCAATGGCGGCTACGAATCCGCAGATGTTACTGTCTATGGTACTATGGGCTCAACGAGCAACATTAGTGATTACCTCTTCTGGGATAGGTATGACAATAGCACAACGGATATTAATTTCTATGATAATGAGTCTATTAACCCGTGGATACATATCTCTCCTACCGATTCTGTACACAAGTACCGAACCAATGGTTTTGCAGTTGTGCAGAGTGCTCAGCATTTCTATCCGACATACGCTGATGTCCGACCGAGGGAAGGTAATTATTTTGCCCTCTTTGACGCTGCTACAGGAATAGAAGGTGGCAATAAAAAGGCATGGTACGCTTCTACCGCTACCAATCCTGATTTAAAACTCAAGGCAGGAACTACCTATGTTCTTTCCTTCTGGGCAGCGAATATCAATAACTATGGAGAAATGGACAACGCTGCACAATTTAAGTTCCGAATAGAGTACAATGGGCATACTTGGGAATCCGGTGTCCTTGATCTCGGTTCCGATGAGTATCGCAATAATATCTGGCATCAACATTCGGAGACATTTTATGCCGATGAAAACTGCGATAATGTCACTATTTCCGTAGTTAATCTGAATACCAACACCCTGAATATCGGTAATGATTTCGCCCTGGATGATATCCAGTTCCATGCTATCAGCAGTATCTCGCGTGTGGTTAAATCACAGCAGAAATTTACCGTCTATGCTCATGAGCCTAAAATGACGGCCTTTACCGTTACGCCACAACCTCTTGCTTGTGATAGAGGACCTGAATACAGTATCAATATGCACCTCGAGTATAAAAATGCTAAAGGCCATATCATTATCAAAGATCTCACTACCGGCACGGAATATCCCGTCTCTGCTACTTCCACTACCAATGATGCGATGTTCAGCAAGGATACCACTATTATTATCCCGTCCCTAACACCCGAGTTCCACCAATGGCAAGCGTATTTCTCCGCATGGCCGAGTGCCATGCTAGAGGCAGAAACACAAGCTCCGGCAGTTCCTCGCGTTTTGACACCTGCATCGTATCTCTTCTCGGAACCCGGCTGTAGCGATATTAGTACTAAACTGACCTTCAATCTGGATTACTGTTACCAGCAGGGGACATTTACCTATTGGGTCGATGACCTCCCCACTCAAACGGCTGACTTTACCCCATTGAGTAGAGACACACTGACTCTTAATCAATTGGAGTTTGATAGTATCCCTGCCGATGGTAAGGATAATCACATCCTGCACATCAGTTTTGATGGCGCCAATAGTTGTGTTAAGACATTCAATTTGCCCGCAGTCCCATTCTCCTATGTGATTGATGCACTGGAGATCACTTCTGATATTCCCGACATAGTACTTTGCAATACCGAAAGTTATGATGTTGTCCTTAAAGCGACGACACATTACGATGCGACCGGACAAACGATGGTATTCTCTTATTCCGATAATGGCGACCAAAGCGCTACCGCTCTTGTGTCCGGAAAGATTGCGACTATAACCCTCACACTTCATAATATCGACGACCCTGTCGAACACCCTGTTTATGCAGCCTTTGAGGCTAAACCGCTATGTACCCGTGAGAGTTCTGCTGCGATTATTGCTCCCCGGAGAGCATCATGTAATAAATGGAGGGACACTATTTGTACCGATGAGTCCTACAATAATCATGGATTAGACCTCTCTCCCATGCCTGCCGGTAAGTATGTCTATAAAATTGGCTTTAATGATTCCTTATGGCTTACAGTATATGATGTCCCAAGGATAACGCTTTCGCCAATCAGTCGTACATGTGATGACCAAACCGAACTTCGTTTCCCCTATGAAGTGATTGACGGTACGCCCGACCGCTTTACTGTTTCGATAGACGGACAGGATTATAGTACGACTATTGACCAACAAGAGATTGTCGCCCCCCTCTCTCCTGATTGGCAAGCCGGGGATTATACAGCACTCATTTCAGTAGAAACAGACGGAATAAATTGTTCCTCAACCGAACAAGTAACCTTTACCATTGCGGCTTCGAAACAGATGTTGCGCAAGTGGAATGATGTTCTTTTTATCGACAATAGTCAGGGACAATATACCACCTACCAATGGTATGAGAATGGTGCCGAGATGCAGGGGGAAACGCAGCAGTTCTTGTATAATCCGCAAGGCTTATTCGGTGTCTATTTTTGCCGGATGAATACAGTGGATAATCGAACTGTTTATACGTGCGAGCAACCTTTTGATGCAGTGCAGCGTAGCCGCGACTTAGTGCCTGCCGAGACTCCGCAACGAGTGCTTACTCTCTATGACGTTATGGGACATGAATTGGAAAGACAGGTCGTGACAGAGCCGCTCAATACACCCGAGGCCATCCATTCCCTTTCTCATCGTTCCCCTGGCATCTACATCCTCACCATACGCGAGGGTGAAGACTTGCAGGTAATGAAAGTGCGCGTACCATAGAACAGCATTAGCCCGTGCCAAGGGGAATCTTGTGCATGGGCTCTTGCGTTCGAGTCGCCTCTTCTCGACACAAGGACAGCCAATTGGTTGTCCTTTTTGCTTGTCGACTCTCCCTTATCAGCCCGCGACCACCTTTATAGATCCGTTATGGATCCTTTATAAATCTCCTACCTTTCTTTTTACTTATATCGCCTCTCATATTACTATGTATGAGAGTTTTTACTTTATGATTCAAGGCAACTTTAGATGTTTATGTCTAAAGTTGCCTTGAACCTTTTCTTTTTAGCAATAAAGAGAGAATCTAATAAATGATAGCCGTCATTAGATACGCTACGAGGGTCGCTACGGTGACGGAAACGAGGCCGGGCATCATGAAGGAGTGGTTCAAGAGGTACTTGCCAATCTTAGTGGTGCCTGAGCGGTCGAAATTGACGGTAGCTATGTCCGAAGGATAGTTGGGTATGAAGAAATAGCCATAGACAGAAGGCAGTACACCAAGGAGCACCGGACCCGGGATACCGAGTGAGTATGCCAACGGCAGCATCGCTACGATGACAGCACCCTGCGAGTTAATCAGTACCGAGACAAGGAAGAATACAAAAGCGATTGCCCATGGATAGTCGGCAACTACGCCTTCAAGTATAGACTGGATACGGGGCATAAAGTTCGCAAAATACGTATCCGCCATCCATGCTATACCGAAAATCGCCACTACAGCGGTCATACCGGCTTGCCAAACAGCTCCGGCGACAGCTTTCTTAGGATTTGCCTTGCAGAACAGCACCATCAGCGCAGCCGCAGAAATCATAAGAATCTGGATGACGAGATTCATCTTGATATCTTCGTCCACAATCTCCGTAATGGAGTCTATGAGAATACCCTCTTCGGCGAGGTGAGCGGCAGAGATTGAGATACCGTCAATCACCTCTATGCTCTCCGCCCCTTTGACCGGTTTGACTGTCTCATAGTCGGGCAAGAGGTCGGGAAAGATAGCGAAACAGATGATGCACAGCAGTGCGCCAAGGAAGATGAATACAGATGCCTTAGCGGACTTGGTAACAGGCTTGTCCAACGTAGAGGCGGACTCACCATAGATATACTCACGTTGCACGGGGTCGGCTATCTTAGCCTGGAACTCAGGGTCTTTGTCAAGATCTTTTCCGCGCTTGTAGGAGAACGCTGCCGCCGCCATAAGTCCGCACAGGCATGCCGGTATATTGACCATAAGCACCTGCGGGATGGTAATGTCGAAGCCATTGGCATTGCTAATCGCTACAAAAGCGACCACTGCTGCTGCGATAGGAGAGCACGTAATGCCTACCTGTGCTGCTACAGACGCTACCGCGCATGGACGCTCGGGACGAATACCTTTTTTGAGCGCAATGTCGCAGATTATCGGCATGAGCATATAGACCACGTGACCGGTACCGCAAAGGACGGTCAGAAGAAACGTTGCAAGCGGGGCAAGAAAGGTGATGTTATTGGGGTGCTTGCGGAGCATTTTCTCTGCCAGTTGCACCAACCAGTCCATACCCCCTGCAGCCTGCATGATTCCGGCGCAAGTGATGGCGGCGATGATGATATAAATCACATCGGTCGGCGGAGTTCCGGGTTTGAGCCCGAAGACAAAGACCATGACCGCCAAGCCCAGTCCCGAGATGGCGCCGAGTGCCAAGCCGCCGTGCCGTGAACCGAGCCACAGCACGAACAGCATGAGCACGAAAAGCAGAATCATTAGAGTCATTTCTCTACGACGAACTTGGGCGTGAACGGAGCCGCTATCGTACCGAGATGGCTGTCATTCTTAAAGACAAAGGCATCTGTAGCTACGAAGAGGTTCTTAAAATAGGCGGAGTAATAACGCAGTGTCACCTTTCCGCTACCCTGTGAGGGCGCAGAGAGATAGAGGTTGAAGAGCCCGTTATCAAGCAACTTGGCAACTCCTATGCACTCTCCTTCTACAAAAGCGGCTAAGAGATCATCACTCTGTATTTGCCATGCTGCAGCGAGGGAGGGATATTGCGCCGCGAGATCTACTTTAAGAACTACCGTCATAGACGAGGTGTAGTCATAGTTCGAAGGAACGCTCCAAGTGGGCTTAGAGACATTACCGGAAAAATTCTCGGGTTCATTGTTCTTACAACCCGTGAAAGTACAAAGTAACATCGTACTAAGTACCAAGATATAAAACTTGTTATGCATACTCATAAGTTTTAATTGTTTACCAAGCATATATTTGTTCTTTCCCACCTTCTTTTATCTTCATAGTGCTGCCGGCAAGGAGGGAAGATTGACATTGTATAGAATATTTTTCCGTATTGGGTGAAGAATATTTTTTCATTGGAGACCTCCTTCCTTAATCATTTGACCTTGTACATTGTACATTCGTCCATTGTGCAGCAAGTAGAGTTGCCCGTCACGCATTACCTTTGTACATTGTGCATCGTCTCTTTGTACATGGTCCACATCGGTGGTGGTATTGCTGTTCTCAACGATACGCAAAGCGGCAGGCATGCCGCGACGGATAGGAGATGAAGAAACGCCGGTAGTTACATTGAAAAACGCGCGGAAGCCCAACATCTTCGCGTTCTCGTCATCCCCGTCATTGGGCCAATAGAGCTCGTTGCCTCCCGCCAAGAAGAGGTTGCTATGGTTAGCGTCATCGTCAATATGCTTCTTGCCGTAGAAGCCTTTGAATTGCACATCTCCGGTGCCGGCGTTTTCAGCCTCTTCGTCGTTATCCCATGATGTGATGCCGGTGAAGTGCAGGAATGTCATCACCTCGCCGGTGTTATCCCACTGGATAAGGTACGGCGTACCGGCGTCAAGGCTATTGGATGTCACCCGCGCAATATCCAGCAGCAAGGTTCCGTCTTGTACGGTAGCCGAAGTGAAGGTATATACCTCCACGTTATCTCCGCCGAGGGGCGAGGACGCTATATCCGGCACGTTAAACGGCAGGGTGAGGGTGTTGAAGCATCCCGCCTTGCGGAGCGTGCGTATGATATAGGCCTCCGTACCAGACGCTAGCAATGCTTTCTTGGTTGCAAACTCCAACTGCTCGTCATTCTCGCTGAGGATTGCCGGTGCGGTAGTGACCGTGCGGACGGAATACTTGTTGGTTTTCGCCATTGTTCCTTGTTCACTGACCAAATTGTCTTCAAACTGTAAACGGTAGGCATTGTTCGTATTGTACCCGTCTTCTGTCTTGATCCAATAGGAGCCATGCGTCGTTTCATCTGTACCGGTAGTACCGTTGGTCGAGTATCCCATACATGGGAGAAATACTGCACCCGCAGCCGCCATGTCATTCCAGTCGGCAGCAGAATACGTGTTTTTTTCATAGCCTTGTTGCGTGTGATCCACATCCAATGCATTCACTCCGTCGGGTTGTACCCACGTCTCGTAGTCCGGCAGGATAATCAAGCCGTTCTGATATGTCTCCGGATCAGTACTCGTTTTAATACGTCCTAAAGCGTAAAGCTGGTACGCATTGGTGCGTTCGCCGTCTTCTCCGGCATCAGTGCCCAGAAGGTAGTTCCATTCATCTTCCGTAAGCACCTCCTGACCTGTCGGCAGGTGATCCCAATCGAAATACTTCGTTTCGCCGCTGGTGTAGTTCTCTGTAGCGAAACGCACCCGTTTTGTTGCACTGACGGAGAAGAACCCACTTCCGTAGCTTTGTGCGGCAAGGCTCCCTGCCGCCCCGATGAGCAGGGCGGCAAGGAGAATCAATTTACAATTTCTTACCTGTAACATCATATTTCTCATTATTTACAATAATAACTACATGATTGTCCTCAATAATCTTGTATGGACGATTATCATCCGGTGTCAAGATAATCGGAGCTGTCAGTGAGCCATGATGGCTGTCAGACATGTACAAAATAGAAGTTTCAGCCGTTAATGGTGTGCCGTCCTCCGTTTCGAAGCGGATAGGAGCACCAACTGCATCGCTCTGGATGGTGAGGAAGTAGAGCGACTCGATTGGTTCGGCTACTCCGACAAGTTCTGAGCCGATATAAACGTTTACTCTTTCGACTTTAGGAGTATATCCGGCTTCTTGACTTTCGGCTACTTTCGCAATCATCGTCATGTTGGTAGCTGATTTTCCGGTGAACATCGGCGCACGTTGCGGTGCTCCACTGGAAGTATTGTTGTAGAAATGGACAGTGACGGTGCCGAGTCCCATACGGCGGAAGAGGTATCCCTCGCCCGGACGGAGGGTCTTGAGGTCGCCTTCCCATTTCTTGTCAGACGAGAAGACAGCGAAGCGGTCGTGCGCCTTGATTAGGTCACCGGCAGAGGCTTTGTCGTAGTAGTCTGCCAGCGCTTCGGTAACAGGTGTTGCTTGCTCGAAGAGGCACGGGAAGGAGTTCCACTGACCGTCGCCGCGGAGCGAGATCTGTTTGTCTGCCTCCTCCAGCAATTCACCGCTCAGTCGCAGGATATTGCCGTTAGCGGCATACGCCATATACATCTGGGTATAGTCCCAAGCGTTGAGGGTTCCGACGAAGGCATCCGATGCTTCCGCATAGGTGCTGAACTCGCGGTTAGCGGGGTTCTTGATAAGGTCACCTTCAGTCCATGCCTGTTGTCCGTGCGCCATCAACTTTTCTGTATTGGTTACATTGAGATTGGTAGATATCCAGTTCCAACCGCTGCCAAGGGTGATATTCTGGGTCTGCGAACCGCTTGTGGTAAATTCTACCGGTTTCTCGTCACCGCATCCATATACATAGCCGTGTGCGAAGAGGATCTGGCGGTTCGGAACGAGGGTGATGAGTTTGCCGGTGCCGGCTTGCCAGAGTTGGAAGCTCAGCTCCTTGCGAACCATATCATCATCGCCGTAGATGGTGAGGAAGACTTTCGTCTTATTGGTTGCATCTTCGAAATCTACCTTTGCCATGCCGACGCACTCGTTGTGGTACATCGCATAGACGATGTCTTCCGGGTTGGTGTCGTAGTTGCCACCCGAGATGACCTGTCCGCAGACGGACATATTGAGTGCATACTGACCTTTGTCAATCTCGTCATACGGCGGCACAGCTTCTACGGTGTATTCGATACGTAGCGGCTCGGACAGTCCGTCCTCGTCGGTGAGATAGAGCACATCCGGATAAACGCCCGGTGCCAGTTCGGGGTCGAACGAGAAGGTCACGGTCAGTTCACCCGTCGGATCAATGGAACCGTAAGCGGCATCCACGCTCATCCATTCCGGCATGGACTCAATGGTGTATTGATGGCGTTTACCGGAGTGGTTGATGATACGGATCGGTCTCTCGATAGAACTGCGGCCCGACTCGTAGTAGGTACGGACGGCGATGCTGCGCTGCGCCCATTTGAGTTTGTTCTTGTCCACGAACGTGGTCCATGTAACGGGCGAAGCCATCGGGTTACCGTTGAGGTCCTCAACGTCGCGGACGGTGATGTAGATCGTCTGTTTGTTGATCTCGCGGTCGCGCATGTTGAGGTTGATCATCAGCTCGTCGTTGTTGAACGACCAGTCGAAGTTCATCTTTGTCAGTTGACCGATATCCTGTACCGGTGCGGAGAGCGACCGGTCACCGAGTTCCTTCACATCCGTCGAATCAGAAACAGAGAGGATAAGCGGTTGTACCTTATCTACTACATCGCCTTCCGAGGTCTTGAAGACACGCTGGTCATTGATAGAGAAGACTTGTTCGAGGATACCGTTGGCGTTCTCCTTCATCTCTTGGAACGGCAGGTACGCCATCAGACCCATCTCATCGCCTATCGGCGAGAGCGTTCCGTAGGTCTCCATGAGCGATTTAGGCAGGGCTTGCTCGAAGATGATAAACTCGTCCATGTTGCCCTCGAAGCCATTGCCTCCGATATACATACTTCCGCTTATTTCGCCCATCTTGTCCGCGCCGAAGGACAACTTCATCTGGTCATCCATATAAACGGCTACGCTATTGAAGGAGCGGTTGATGGTGATTACAAAGTGGTGCCACTCGTTGTCGCCATAATTGCCGTCAATCTTCCATTCGCTCTTGTAGTTCTTGAGGACGAGTGCACCGTTGTTGAGTGACAGTTCGGTGCCCTTTTCTTCGTCCATGCGTCCGGCGGAGAAGATAGTACCGTTGCTGCTCGGGCTCTTGAACCAGAACATAAGCGTCTCGTCCTGCTTGTTGGAGCGGCTAAGGAGTGCGTCATCCAGTTTGACAACTTGTCCCTCCGCCACGTGGAGCGAGATACCTTTCTGGTGTTCCCAAGCGGTCTCATGGGTATAGAGGGTAGCGCCATTCGCCTTGTCTGCGATAGTCGTACCTGAGCCCTCGTTCATCGGATAGTACGCTACCAGCTCGCGCTCGTAGCCCGTGAGGCGCTTCATATTGGTCTGCGCTATCTCGTCGGGCGAGAGGGCTTTGGTCCAGAGGCGTACCTCCATCATGTTACCCGCAAAGCCCTTACCAATGGTGATAGGCGCACTGCCGGAGAACTCCATGTCTCCGGTGAACGGCGCAACCAACTTGTCCGTCACTTCCTGAGAGCCTGCGTAGAAACGCATACGGCTGTTCTCGCGGTCATAAACCGCAGCCACGCGGGTGAAGGGGATCATCTTCTCCGGCAGGGTGTCGGAATAGACGGCTTTCGAGCCCAACTGGACGTACAGCCTGTTGTCCTCGGTCTTACCGAAGGTGAAAGGTCTGCCGTCTTTGGTTTTGTATTCAAAGAAGGTATATGCGGCATTCGGGTTCTCCGGACGGACGAGCATCTCGACCGTGAAGGATTTATCTGAAATGGAGCGCATTACTTTGGACTCCGCATAGGACCGCTCGGTATCAATGAAATGAAGCGAAATGCCGGTGGTGATACCGGTCTCGTTGGTGTAACCGATGATCTGGAAGTTGTTGTCCTCGTCGAGGTAGTTACCGGCAATCGGTTCGTTGAACCGCAACAGGAGGTTATCGCCTATGCCCAAGATAGCGTCTGCCGGTTCTGCCTCGCCGAATACACGCGGCGGACGGGTATCCTTGATACCGGTCATCACTGCGGAAGAGCGGGTGATATAACTGCTGCCGTGGCGGCAGAAAGCTACAGCACGCAGGTCGTACTGCTGCTCCATCGGGTCGCGCTCGCCATAGAAACGCACGTTCTCGATGCGTCCGGAGGTGATCATCGCCTTGTTGCCCGAAGCGGCGGCGTAGAGGCTGTCGTCCGCATAGTACGAGCAGAGGTTCACCCAGTCGTCATCGCTGTGGGTGGTGAGTTTGTATTGGAACTCGATATGGTCGAAGTTCTTGTAGTTAACATCAAATCCGTCAATCACTACCGGCAGATACCAGCCCGTAGAGTCTTGCGGCGAGAGGGTGTTCATGATCCACTTGTCATGCGGCGTAGAGATGCTTACGGGGCAAGCCACCGGCATGTAATGGACGGAGAAACAAGCTTTCTGATAGGTACTCATTGGAGTACATTGGGAAGCCAATACAAGGCACAGATCCTCGTAGTCGTATCCTTCTCCGGCACGTACCTCCACGGTCTTGGTGATCGGCGTATTGCCGGTGAATATGAATTCGCGTCCGTCGCCCAGCGGCGTACCGTCGATGGTGATCTTGGCGCCGGAGACGTTGGAATTTTCATCCTGCTTGAGGGTATAAGCAATCATCGGACCGCTTGCGAAGCCGAGGGTCTCGTCCGCTTCGTTCCACATCGTGATGGTGAAGACAGCAGGCTGATCCTGCGGCACATTGCTCATCTCGTGACGGTTGATGACGATCTGCGGGTTCTCAATCATCTGCGTAGCAGCACTGATTTCAGTACCGGGACGATAGAAGAAGGTGGAATCAGCGCCCTCCCACGGACACATGGTAGCACCGCCCAAGGTGCTGTACATCAGCGAACCGAAGATGTATTTGTCCTTATTGCCGCTCTCCAAATTATGCGCCGTATAGCGTGTGTCTTTGGATTGCGCGTTGAAATCATCGGTCTTGGACTTATAGACATTGAATGTCAGATGTTCCATGATGCCGAGAGAAATAGTATAGTTGGTCGTCTTGCTTGCGCCGGTGGTCTCTCCGTTCTCAGGGAGTGTTTTGTTGAAATCCATGATAGGATCACATTCAAAGCCGAACTTGGCAGAACCAATCTCCGCCTGTATAGCCTCGTTACCATCGCCTCCGACAGCTTGGGCTGCTTTCGCTGCCGTCAGGTAATCGTCTATTTGCGTCCATACGGTGGGGAAGAGTTTGTCCTTGAGGAAAGAAATCGCAAATCCGCCCATTCCCTCTCGTTGCGCCTCACCGCTCTGCAAACTGATGAACGGATAGCCGATGTATGCCGAACGCGACTCTGCATAGGCATAACTCTCCGAATAGGACTGCGTTACTCCGCCATTGAGGGAGATGGTCTGCAGCGGCGTACCCGACACGGTATTCACTTTCTCCGCTTCGTTGGTAGCAATGATGCCTATCCAGTTGTTGATAGCCTTGGTGTCGGCGCTGATCTGGTCAATAACGACTTTGTTATAGCCTTCCGGCTTGATGATTTCGTAGTAAGCGTTCAGACCGAAGTGTTCATCCTCGGGACCTACCATACTCCAATAGACAGGTTTCTGCGTGCTTTCCGCCAAAGCCACGGCGTCCGCGCGGCTGCCGGTATGCAACAGACTTCTGAGGTGGTAGTAGAGTTCGGGAATGACGGTATTCAAAACATGCTCCTGGGTATAAGAGAAGGAGGACAGAATGCCGTGCTTGAACAATACATCTTCCGTCCGCATCAGATACCACGGGTTGCCGGCAGTGTCCCTGCCTTGTTGTACGACGCGTACGTTCTCGTTGTCTATCTGCGCCTTGAGCATTTCATAGGATACAGAGTCCACAATACGGAACGCATCCGCTTTGCTCGTCATGATACCGTTGGTCACACCGATATATACATCCGCCATCGCGCCGACATTTACCGGATCTCTTCCGGTCGAGATGGTAGAAGAGGTGGTGAACTCGTATTCGGCTTTGCCGTTACCGATATATTGCATCGAGATAGGCAGGGTGAAATCCGAGGTCTTTTGTACCACATTGATGATACCCAGCTCCGTTCCGCCCACGGGAGTACCGGCATACGAGCCTACGAAATACTGGGTGTTGTTACCATATGTGAATTTGAGGTTGAGACCGAAGCGGTAGTTGAAATACTGCTTGTAGCTGACGTTATACCTGGTACCGGCAGCCAGCGTAGCGAACGAACCGCTTCCGGGAGGGTCACGGAGAATATCGAGCAGCGTGATACCCGTAGCGGTAGTATCAACTGCCAGAATATCCTGGGCTTTCTCTTCCGCTCCCAATACATAGGCGCGCAGCGATTCGGCATTGATGTAATCACCTTCGCTCTCGACCGAGAAATCCAGCGAATGGAGGGCGTTGTCCCCCGTTTGCAGGAAGGTCACATGGTCGATAGTGGCATTGATGAGCGCCGAACCGTTGGCATCCAGCGGCATGGTGAAGATTTCGGTTGTCTTGCGCAGACCGTTATAGACCTTCAGGTTGCCGCCTGTCAGATAGACAATATCCGGTACGCTCGCGCGTTCATTATTATAATAGTAGTTCTCATGCGCTGTGACTTGGAACTGATAGTCGCCTACCGGGAAGACGGGTGCGCCGAAGAGGTAGCTGTTCTGACCGAGTGTGTCTTTGGCCACCAGCTCGACACTTACCTCATCGCCGTTGAGCGCCTGGGTTTGCCAGTCTTTTACACCATAGTAATCCAACGGCATACCATACTGCATCTGGGTATAGGAAACCGTGATCGGACTATGATAGGTGATGCTGTAGGTCTCGTTGTAATCCACCTCTTTGCTGTCCATCGTATTGGTATGCTGATGCAACGGTGCTTCGGTCAGATCGAGCGTCTCCGAGGTCTTGCCGTCCGCATAGAGGGTAGCATAGCCGCGGGCTGTAGCCTGGGTGATCTTGTATTTAACCGGGAAGAGGTCCACAAAATACTCACCCGTGTTTACATCGGGATGGATGACGATACGTTTTTTGAAGTACTCCGTGCGGGTCATACCCACCGAGTCTATACTATATGGTGTGCGTACATCGTGACGGAGGTTGACCGATACGCTGTCGCGGGTCAGGTCGTTGTTGTAGTGTACGATCTGGGAGATATTGTCGCCCTCGAGTTCGAACACCAGTTTGAGGTCGTCACCGATGTTGTTCCGGCTCACGCCGAAGCCGAGCGGCTGCTCAGCCTGAATACGGCCACCGGCGAGACGGCCGATGAGGCGTACCTTGGTCCGGTCGTAGAGACGCACGCCATCCAGCGCTTTATTCAGCGACAGGAGGCTGTCCTCTTTCCCGGTCTCCTCATTAATCATGCGCACATATCCGTCGCCGGCGAAGGTGTGTCCCTCTTTGTATGCCTGTACGACGAAAGGTGTATTGAGCGGTACGCGGAACTCGAAGTTACCCGACGCATCGGTCAGGTAGGGGGCATTGCCGTGTTTGACCGTCACGCCGTTCAATAAGAACTGCACGTCGCGCGCGGGTACCGTACTGTTTTCATAGAGCACGCGGCCGCTGAAACGTACAGAGGATATATTGGCGAAATTGACATTCTCGCGAATACAGTTATCCAGACCGAGGGTGATGGTAGCCGTCTCCGCCGAGGTGTTGTTGTATCGGAACTGCGCGGACATGCTGGTCGGCTGGAGCGAATAGGCGTATCCTTCTCCGTAGAGGAGGCTGTCGAGCAGGTAATAGCCGTTCTCGTCGGTCTCTACCACCTGCACTGTCTCACCCGTACTGGTACGGCTTGCAGTCACTTTGATACTTGGGCAAGCCGAGCCGTCCTCATAGCGGATATAACCGCTGACTTTGCCATACGGGTTACGCGAACCGACCGCGGTGGCTTCCGCCTTCTTCACATTGCCGTTGCACTCGTAGGTCATCGTTATGCGGTATTCCCATTCGCGCGAAACGAAGGGGTTGGCAGTACGGTCTTTGTACCAACCGCCGTCATACTCCTCCTCCAATACCGTCCAAGCCTCGTCTGTGCCTGCCGGGCGGGTCTCAATCTTGTACGTGCCTACATTGCCATCCGTCGCCTCCCAACGCAGCAGAACATAGTCGGAGTATTCCTCTTTGGATGCCGTGAAGTGATTGATTGTTGCCACCTCGGTGTAATAGATATTTGCATCTTTCGTGCGCTTGGGCTTAACCTCTTTGTAACCATAGTTGATCGAATCATTGGGCACGGTCACGTCCGTTGTATCGATATACACCTGATATTGATGGTGGACGCAGGGCGTAGATGCGATATCCGTAAAGCGCAGCTCGGGTATTCTTTTGTAATAGATGCTATCGTTTTCGTGATATCTAACAGCGTCTATCGCTTTCTCCACACTGTCGCGGGGGATCTCTATATCAATCGTATCGTTCAGTTCCGTCAGAATCTTGCGGAGTATGAAACGCTGTTTCGGATCTATATAATAGTGACTGTAACCCGGTTTCTTCTCCGTACGCGCACTATTATAATTCATATTCGGGAAATACAAACTGAATTTCACCTGATGGCTGGTTTCAAAATCATCCGCCAAACGGTATGTCAATGTTTTGGAAAATGGTTGCGGACTATAGCCCTGAGGAGACTTGAAAGATGACGAATCGGCATAGTCGTGTCCGGTCCATCCCCATTGAGTAGCGGACACACGGCGAACGCGGTAATAAATCTTGCTACTCTTTTCCACGGGGTTCCACCAGGCAGCTTCGACGGTATCCAGATACGTATAGGTCTGCTGGTCAAGCGAATCCGTCTTCAGCGAGTCATATCGCATCGGAACAATGTCCAGCGACAAAGCATCCGAGAAATCCGCTTTGTATGCACGCTGGATTTCGAACATATCGCTCGGCATAATGTCTTTCTCCGAGGGATGATATATTTTCCATGTCAACTGCTTCTTTCGGTAGTCTATAAACCATTTGCTGGAAGCCTCATCCTTGGTCTTGAGTCCATCTACCGCCAGATCATGGATCTTGTGGTATGCAGGGATATTGACCGTATTGGAGTTCTGAATCTGCGTTTGCAGAGTGTCTTGCGAACGCTGGGTCTCCATGGTGATAAAGAAGCTGCGAACCACATCGTCGCTGGGCACATAAAGCATACCTCCGTTTTCGTCGCATGGGATAGCATCGCCCGTGCCGTTTACCCAATAGCGATAGGGTTTTTGGACCGTAATATACGGAACAGCAATCTTGCCGTAGCCGGTTGCTCCGTTTTCATTCAAGACATAGAGGAACGGATTTTGCAGTTGCGGTGCCTGATCGGGGTTGCCGCCGGTCAGTTTCGCCAACGTGCGGGTTTGTTCGCCCCGGGCTTGGTCCGAAACTTCTCCGCCTTCACGACGGTAACGCACCGAGTTGCCGACCCAATACGACTTGTTGGCAAATTCGGCAGGTTCAATCCAGTCGAACTCTAAATAGGTCAGCCAGTCCTCAGTACCTTGGCGTTTGAGATAGAACTCATGCCACTGGCCATCCGCGGACACGCGTACAGGCTCGCCGTCGTAGGTGTTGGTCACGATGATTGCATCGCTGAGGAGCTTCACCCGCGCCCAGCCCCTGTCGTTGGGGTTGTTGCCGTCGTCGCCTTTAGGCTGGTTATGCCCATGGTTGTCCGCCTCGTAAATCATGAAGTAACGGTAGTCGTTTTCTGCCGCCCCCTCCAAGCGCGTCCAAGCGCGAGAGCACGCCTCGATGCCGGCATTCTCGTCCTGATACGCCCAGAAGTTTCGGCTCTCTCCGGACGCAAAAACGAGAAGCTTGAAATGCACTTTACCGCTACCGGCAGAATAAGCCGAGTAATGGGTACCACCCACCTCTTCACGGAAATACCAGTCTCCGTGCTTTACTGCTCTTGCGAAGAGGTCCGCCATAGGGGCACTTGCCAGCGCCAGTATGGCGAGTAAAGAAAGAATTGCTTTTCTCATTGCAGTTAATAATTTAGTTTGTTGTATATTGCCTTATTTCGTGAATTAATGAATAATCTTCATGCAAAAATACAAAAAATAATCTATATATGCAATAGGCGCAAGAAGAAATTTACGCAGTGCAAAGAAAATGGTGCATTTTTTTACGCAGTGTAAAGAAATGGGTGATTCTTTTTTACGAATTGCAAAATGTGCTGTAAATTTTGAACGCCCCCATGCAACAATTTTTATATCTGAAAAGTCCTAATAAATGTGTTATCCTTCCACCAAGACATTCCCGTTGAGACGGGAGTAGGTTGGGCGCTAAGGTGCTATGGGAGTGAGTTGGTGCGGGAGAGGGTGACGTGGGAGTAGGTTGGTGCGGGAGGGTTTACGAGGACATATTAGCGGTCGAAAACAACAAATATGATGAAAAATAGCTGTTTTTGCTGCAAAAAGTAAAATAAATTTGCAAATTTGCTAAAAATGTAGTACTTTTGCGCCGTAGATTTATTTTCATAGAAAATGGTAATTTGGCATCAGGAGACGAGACGTTTCCTGATGTTTACAAAATGTGCTCCCTAAGAGCTTTTTGGGGTATTATTCACCAAACAACTGCGGAAGCTGCTTAGTGGTGTTTTTTCGGGGATACCGAGTGGGCGGGGAGTCGTTATGAAAAAAACAATTATAATTTGTCCATAATTGAAGGAAGATACAAAATGAAGGAAGATATAAAAGTGAATGAGGACATACTGAATATGCGTGACGAGCAGGAAGAGTCTCTTGTTCCGGATTTATCGACGCCCGAAGAGGCGCGCCGCGCATTTATCGCCTCGGAGATATTTAGACGTAAGTATTAATAGACGTAAATAATAATAAAACAGTATATGGCAAGTATTTTTATGACTGCAGAAGGTCTGCAGAAATTGAAGAGTGAATTGCATCAATTGGAAACCGTTGAGCGTCCGCACGTGATAGCAGCAATTGCCGAAGCACGTGAGAAGGGTGATTTGAGCGAGAATGCCGAATATGATGCAGCCCGTGAAGCACAAGGTAAATTAGAAACCCGCATCGCACAACTGCAAGCGCAAATAGCCGATGCCAGAGTGATTGACGAAAGTAAGATTGATACCAGTACGGTACAGATTCTCACCAAAGTACGGGTTAAAAACAAGAACAACGGACAAGAAAAAGTCTATCAACTCGTAGCTGAGAGTGAAGCTAATTTCCTGCAAGGGAAAATATCCATCACGACTCCTATTGCGAAAGGTTTACTCGGCAAAAAGGTCGGTGAAGTGGCTAAGATAGCCGTGCCGGCAGGTACCCTTGAGTTAGAAATTTTAGAAATCACGATTTAAGGGCACTTTTAAAAATCCACGTTTTAGTTAAACGTTATTACGTTAATAGATAAAGCAATTTTTATAAATACCCTTACTATGACGCTCTTTACCCGAATTATCAAAGGGGAAATACCCAGTTATAAGGTAGCCGAGGACGAACAGTTCTATGCCTTTTTGGACATCAATCCCCTTAAGAAGGGTCACACGTTAGTGATTCCTAAATTGCCGGAACCGGAAGCCGATTACATCTTCGACCTTGAGGATAAACTGTTGGGAGAGATGATGATTTTTGCCAAGAAAGTGGCCAAAGGTATTCAAGCCGCGACCGGCTGCAAACGCGTCGGTGTCGCTGTGTTGGGCATGGAGGTGAACCATGTGCATATTCATCTTGTACCTCTGGATGCCGAGCATGATATGAACTTCAGCAATGAGAAACTCCATCTCGAGTCCGAAGAGATGGCTGAGATAGCAAACTCAATAGCTCAAGCCATTGATCCGGTTTAAGTCCATATTAGTGTGCCTATTGGTTTATCCGCTTATCGCTTTAGGCGGTGAGGGGTCTATGTACCATTGGAAAGCCCATTTGGCCTATGGAGCGGTTGAGCGCCTGGCGTTTGACGGTACAACTATTTATGCGAAGACGCGCGATGCTCTATTCACAGTCAATACCGATACTGAGGAGGTCATCGGCCTGTCTAAACTCACGGGACTCAATGGTGCGGAGATAGGTGTGATTGGTTATAACCGTCAGACAGAGTCTCTCATCATTGTCTATCAGGACGGACTGATTGATGTCGTGGAAGGTGATGCGGTTTACTCTATGACCGACCTGAAGATGAAAGAGATCAATGGTTCCAAATCGCCAAACAACGTGACGATGTACGGTAACAAGGCGTATTTGGCGATGTCTTTCGGCGTGATGTGTATTGATTTGAGTAAACGCGAGGTTGCCGACACCTATTTCTTTGGTGATAACGGCTATATCAATATCACGGACCTAACGGTTCATCATGATACCTTAGTGGCGATTAGCGGGCAAAACATTTATCGTGGAGACATAAAGAGTTGGACACTCTCGGATTACCATACCTGGGAGATGGAACAGCTTAGTAGTTCATTAGACCGCGTACTCAGTGCAGGGGATTCGCTATGGGTGCTGAGTGACACAATGCTCTATTGCTATGGTTCAGGAGGTTGGGGACGCCGTTATAGTGCCTATAAATGGCAGAACATGACGGTCGATGGTGACCAACTATACTTGATGGCAAGCAACAATGCCATTTATAGCGTGAATGCCGAAGGCACTCTTCAGGAGGTTTTATCGCTCAATTATCCCGTTCAGGATCTGGTTCGCAAAGGTAAGGATTATTGGTTAGCGACACAGTATCAGGGTGTTGTTCATCGGCATAACGGCAATGAGCGATACTTAGCTCCTAACGGTCCATGTTCCAATATGCCGTACCGTTTGAAATTCGACGGCGGTAAGGTCTATATGGTGCCCGGTTCCCGCTGGGCTTCACAAGACTCACGGGCTCCTGAAATATCGTTCTACAACGGTTCCTATTGGCACTATTATGACTCTTGGACATTGAGCAGTTGGGCCTTGGGATTTCCGGTATTAGATATCATGAACATCGCGGTTGACCCATTTGACCAAGAACATTTTTGGGCAACCAGTTATGGTACAGGATTGTATGAGTTTAAGAACAATGCATTGGTTCGCCGCTATGATCATACCAATAGTCCTTTGGTAACCTTAGTGCCCGGGCAGTATGCGCAATATTATATTCGTACTGATGCCGCTACGTATGATGCGGATGGCAATTTATGGTTCATCAATTGTGGTACCAAATCCATGACGATGGACATTATCTCGCCTGCTATGTTGGCTCAATCACGAGGGCTTGATTCCGTTTCGTGGTTCACCATGCCCATACAATCAAGTGGTGTACCGATACCTGCTGAGACCCCGCAAGAGATGTTCTTTGACAACCGAAACAGCCATTATCTATGGATTCCGATTGCTCGTGTGCAATCCGGCGTGGGAGGTATAGTCCTATTGGACGATAAAGGCACCCCGTTCAATAGTGCGGATGACAGAGCCATCGAGCGTACCTCTTTTACCGATGCGGACAATAAGCGCATAACCATGGAGCGTGTGCTAACGGCGGTTCAGGACTTGAGCGGCGATATTTGGGTAGGTCATGACAAAGGAACTTTCGTGATACGTCATACAACCGATTTCTTCAAGTCCGATGCGGTAGAGCGAATTAAAATTCCCCGCAATGACGGTACCAATTTGGCAGATTACCTTCTCAATGGGGTGCAAGTAAATGCTATAGCCATAGATGGTTCTAACCGCAAATGGATCGGTACCGCCACCTCCGGTCTATATCTTATGAGCGCAGACGGAATAACCACGATAGAACATTTCACGGAAGAAAACAGTCCACTCCTCAATAACGAGATTCTGTCTTTGGCCATCAATCCCGAGAGCGGAGAATTGTTTGTCGGTACGGCAGCCGGTGTAATGTCCTATCAGTCAGACGCAACGGTGGCTAAAGAGGATTTCAGTGGCGTGTATGCCTATCCTAATCCTGTCCGTCCGGATTACAGCGGTGTCATTACGATTGCAGGTTTGATGGATGAGACGGTGTGCTATATCTTAGATGCCGGTGGAAATTTGGTTGCCAAGACCCAATCCAATGGTGGTACGGCAGTTTGGAACGGCTTACGCGCAAACGGAGAAAAAGCGACTCCCGGCATCTATTCGGTATTGTGTAATACGGCAGACGGCGGAAGTCATACAGTTACCAAGATTATGTTGATGCGCTGATGCTTTAAACCCCCAATCGGTCATTGGCGTTTCGGGGTTAAGAGGGCGTGCAGCACTATTGGTGGATGAGTTTCAGGAACTCATCCCTTGTTTCTTTCCTGTTAAAAGCTCCTGTGAAATCGGATGTTGTGGTAATGGCATGCTGTTTTTGCACTCCTCGCATTTGCATGCACAAATGCTCGGCTTCAATAACAACCATGACGCCTAATGGATTGAGCGTCTTCTGGATACAATCCTTAATTTGGGTAGTCATACGCTCTTGGACTTGCAGTCGGCGAGCAAAGACATCTACGACTCGCGCGATTTTACTCAGTCCGGTAATATGTCCATTGGGAATATATGCGATATGTGCTTTACCGAAGAAGGGCAATAAATGGTGTTCGCAAAGAGAGTAGAAATCAATATCTTTCACCACCACCATTTGCCTATATTCTTCGTCGAAGAGTGCAGAGCGGAGGATGGCTTCGGGGTCTTCGCGGTAGCCTTTTAAGCAGAACTGAAGAGCTTCGCCAACGCGAATAGGCGTGCGTAGCAGCCCCTGACGCGAGGTATCCTCTCCAACGGCAGTGAGCGTCTCTTGAATATTGGAAGCAATCTGCCGCGTTACCTTATCATCGGGTGTAAAATCTTGCAAGTGGTTCATTGAATAACGCGTATTTGGTCTCCGATTACATAGCTTGTGGCCTGTAGTTCGGGGTATAAAGTTACTAATTCGTTTTTGTAGTTCTGTGCTTCCTCAAACGTGGTGAAATCGCCGATACGTACTTTCCATGAAGGGCTGAGGTAAACGACATATACTTTTTGGTCCAAGAGCGGCGCCAGCATTTTCTCCAGCGAGAGTGCTTCGGCTTTGCCTTTCTGCTGCTCATTGGAGGAATAGACTTGGACTCTGAATCCGTCAATAAGTATCTCTTGGCGTTGTGCTCCGGAGATTTTATCCATCAGCAGTTTGGTAATCGAACTATCCTGATGAACGGTGACGTATCGGAGACTATCTAAAGGTGACTGGGCGTAGAGTAATGCCGCAGCCAAAAGAGATAATAAAATAAGAGTTGTTTTGCGCATAATATATTAGTAATTGAAAGAAGAGCCACCGACAAATTCTCGCAAGAAGGATGTAGGCGGAATCTCGTTCTCGGGAATGGTTTCAAAATAAGAGAGGAATTTCTGCAAGCGGTGTGCTTCTGCAAACTCGGCACAATATTTAGGCACTTCCTCGAGAATCGGCTCAGCATGCTTTTTGAGTACAGCTAACTCAAAGATGAGTGAGGAGTTGAACATAGAGTTGGCGTTTTCTTGGAAGGGATATATCCATTTTTCCTCACCCCGCCGCACGGAAGGGCAGCGGTTAATTGTTTCGCGAGCACTATATCCGCGGTAATTGTAATCACGGACAATGCGCCGAATCAGTCGAATATCCTCTGTGGGTATCCAGTTGTGGTTATCTAAGTTGATGGTTGTTAAGCAACTGACAAAAATGCGGTATTTCGCTTCTTCGGGGATATTGGGTGTCAATTCAGGATTGAGTGCATGCAGACCTTCCAAGATAACAATGTTATCGTCTTGCAGTTTCAATTTATTGCCCTTGAACTTTCGTGTGCCGGACTCAAAGTCAAAGGTTGGCAATTCTATTTCTTCTCCACGGAGGAGTGCATTCAGTTTCTCTTGGAAGAATGGTAAGTCAATGGCGTGAATGTCCTCAAAATCCCATTCACCATTGGCATCTTTCGGGGTGTCTTCGCGGTTAACGAAGAAATCATCAATCGATATGGCAACCGGTCTTAATCCATTGACCATGAGTTGAATGGATAGACGCTTGGAGAAGGTTGTCTTACCGCTGGAAGAAGGTCCTGAGATAAGCACAAAACGGGGATGAGAAGGTGATGAGGCAATCTCGTCAGCAATCTGTGCAATCTTCTTTTCGTGCAGTGCTTCAGATAGTTTGATGAGTTCGAAGGTGCGGCTATTCTTGAAAGCTATATTATATTCGCCGACATTGTTGATGTGCAGGAGTTTATTCCAGCCTCGGAACTCATTAAAGATATCGAACATCTTATCTTGCTCCACTATATCTTCCAAGCAGTCGGGTTTTTGTCGATTGGGGATGCGCAGGAACAATCCGCCTTTATAACTCGTGAGGTCAAAGATATTGAGATATCCGCTGGAAGGCATGAGTGCATCCGTGTAGTAGTCAATAAAATTACCCATACTAAAGTAACGGCAATAGGGATTTCCTAAAGTCTCGAAGAGTGTTTTCTCATCATCTAAGCGCTCGCGGAATAACTTAATCACTTCCTTGGTCTGCTTCTCCTCCGCAATGATAGGTCTATCTTCCGCGATAATCTGTGTCATACGCTCTTTTATGGCTTCAACCATTTCCTCCGTAACAGGTTGTTGATGCGCAGATTTGTCCCAAACCAATTGGCAGTAATATCCTTTGCATATCGGGTGCATAACCCTCATAGCCGCCTGTGGATAAAGTTCTTCAACGGCACATGAGAGTACCATCAACAAGGTTCTGACATAACAACGCATGCCGGCAGGGCACGAAGCGTCAATAAACTCAATATCTTTCGGTTTATAAACTAAAAAAGTAAGGTCTTGTATTTTGTAGTTCACAAATGCGGCTACGACAGGAAACTTAAGGTCCGGCTTAATCTGCTTATAGACTTCTAATAGCGGCGTGCCGCGCTGGATGTCGTAGTACCGGTGGTCATTTTTGCAATAAATACGAATAGTGTCCTGCATAACAAAACCTTTCTTAGTTAAAATCAATAATATGGTGGATAGATATGATTCCGATAATACGCTTTAGTTCGTTTTCGACCGGCAGGGTTGTTATATTATACTTGTCCATTACCGCCAAAGCCTCGCTCAGTAACGCGTCTTGTCCTATATACTTGAATGACGGTGTCATCAAATTTTCCGCCGTAATATGTAAATCGTCGTATTTCTCTAACGCTCGTCGCAAATCCCCATCAGTGATTATTCCCACCGGTTCTTCATCCTTATAAACAAGTGTCATACCGAGGTGCTTGGCACTCATTTCGCGAACAAGAGTTCTCAATGTAGCATCCTTTTGGACCTTCGGGATATCTGTACTCATATAATTCTTGACCCGGCCTAAGAGTTTCCTTCCCAATGCGCCGCCGGGATGATATACCGCAAAGTTCTCTGCTTTGAAATGCCTTTTCTCCATCAAGCAGACCATCATGGCATCGCCCATCATCAGTGCTGCGGTAGTAGAGGTGGTGGGTGCTAAGCCCAAAGGACATGCCTCTTTATCCACATGTGTAGAGAGTACATAATCGCATCCTTTTGCCAATTTAGAGGAAATATCTCCTGTCATAGCAATCAACGTGCAGCCTAATTGGCGTAAGGGGTCTATCAAATGCAGAATTTCGCTCGTTTCACCGCTATTGGAAACCAACAAGACAATATCTTCCCGGCTGATGAAACCTAAGTCTCCATGTACGGCTTCTGCGGCGTTTACGAAATACGAAGGAGTGCCCGTTGAAGCAAGCGAAGAGGCTATTTTACGCCCGATGATGCCCGTTTTACCGATACCGCTTACGACCAAACGGCCCTTACAGTTATAAATAAGGTCGATCACCTCATCAAAAACCGGACTAATGGATAGGCTCAGTTTGGTTAATTCCGCTATTTCGGATTCAAAAACCTCTTTTGCTCTTTGCGAATAGGTCATATTCTTTAGCTTCTTTTAATATCTTTTGTAAATCCGCTAATCGTAATTGGTTGGCGGCATCACTAATTGCTTTATCCGGGTCGGGGTGAACTTCCAAGAAAATACCGTCCACGCCTACCGCCAATGCTGCACGCATAAGGTGAGGAACCATTGCTCTGTTTCCACCAGTTACGCCCTCTTGGGTGGAGGGTTGCTGAACCGAATGTGTTGCGTCAAAGATAACGGGGCAACCAAACTGCCGCATTTCTACCAATGATGTCATATCCACAACCAGGCGTCCATATCCAAATGATGACCCTCGTTCTGTCAGCCATGTATCACCGATGTATGCTAATGGTCCCGTAGTGGTCCCGTTGTGGTCCCGTTGTATATCCGATACGGAACGTATCTTATCTATGGCTCCTTTGAGGTCCCAAGGTGCCATGAATTGGCCTTTTTTGATATTGACAATTCGTCCTGTTCGTGCTGCGGCTTGGAGTAAATCGGTTTGTCGCGAGAGGAACGCCGGAATTTGCAGGACATCCGCGACTTCTGCAACGGGAGCACATTGGTACGACTCATGCACATCCGTCAGGATGGGTAAGTCAAAGGTTTCTTTAACCTCTTGCAGTATTTGCAAGCCCTCTTCCATCCCGATACCTCGTGGTGACAGGGATGTCCGATTAGCCTTGTCGAAGGAGGCTTTGAAGACAACTTTGATGTTCTCTTCTTCACAGATACGCTTGATGGTCTCCGCCGTCAAGAGTACCATGTCTCTATTCTCAATGGCACAGGGGCCTGCGATTAAAAACATCTTATTCTACCGTTTTATATGCGCGTGCCCATTGCACTTTCAGTTTACCGGCTCCGCCTTTCTCTGCGATGGGCAGCCAGCTCTGTGCGAGGTAGAACATTGCCTCTTTGGGCAGGCGGTTAGGGATGCGTAGCACTTCCATGTCGTTGACATACCAGATTAGTTCGCTTTTGGTCCAGCGGAAGGTATAAACATGGTACATTGAGCGTAGAACGCCGGTTAAATCAACCATTTGTGAATAGTCTCCGTTAACGAGTCCTAATTGGTGTTTCACGCCATTAAAGTGGTAGAGCGCCACCATGGGGTTACCCTGTTTGCCGGTAGATAGTCCGAAGAAATGGTGTCCCACTCCTTGTGTGCGTACTTTCGCCATGAACATACCGGATTCTTGTGCGAACGCCTCTTTGGTGTTCATTACATCAGAGGTGAAGTCGAAGACATGCTCGACGAAACCTTTCTTTTCGTCCCATGCTACGGCTTTTTTGCTCTCCTCACGGGTCTCAAGGTCCATACGTCCCTCTACGAAGAAGGTGTTTTTGCCGCCGTTGTATGCTTGTCGCTCGGAGGTGCGTGAATGTCCGTCTTTCATCGCCGGATTGGAGTATCCATAGCCGGGTTTCCAATTTTTGGAGGAAGACATATCATCGTCAAATGACGGGCGGAAGAGTTCAGCCCAGTCGATTTTCTCCTGACGCTGTGCATAGTAGAACTTAATATCCTCGGAGTTAGCGAGTTCGTTAAAGCGCTGTTCGATTTTGTACTCCTCGGAGTGTTGCCAGCGTTTTTTGTCAGCCCAAAAGGCATTGCGTTTTTGGAAGTCCTCGGTTGCGGTTTCTTTCTCCAACTCGGTGAGTTGTTTCAACTCGGGTGAGTTGAGCACTTTTTGGTAGTTTTTGTAGAAAGCAGAGCGGTAGATCATGTTGTACATGCGCTTTTCGGCTGCCGTGACGGAGTTATCCTCTTTGTTTTGGAACGCATCACTATCGCGGTATTTCAGGAAAGCCTGGAAATTCTCGTTTTTCAGTGCATATTTATAGCCTTTCATGCGCATGGAAGAGCTTAATCGCTGCAGAGCGTTCATTTTTCGTCCTTCGTCCGTATCCTTGTACTTGCGTTTGGCGAGTTCGTTTTTGCGTTCTTGAAAGTCCGTGCTCTCCACTTTCTTTTTCAGTTCAAGATACTCTGCCAGTTGTGGCGATTTCTCGATTTGCCTCCAACGAGCGACACGTTCTTTCATTTCAAAAACTGTTTTCTCGAACGCTTCGGTCGAGAGCATTTTTCCGGTTAATCTAGCTGCAAATAGGTTCATAAAAAGTGATTTTATGATTTAAAATTGGTAATTGATGATATTCTCGTATAGTTCTTCGAGCGAGTCGACAAAAATAGGTTTGTATGACTCTTGCTCGGGAATAAATTGGAGCGATTGCATTAATGCGATTTGCTGTTTGAGCGGTTCGTAGAACCCATTGTAGTTCAATACAAATGTGGGTTTACGGTGCTCTCCCACGATAGCAGAAGAAGTGGCGTCCATCATCTCATCGAGTGTGCCGTAACTTCCCGGTAGGCAGACGATGATATCCGACATATCGCGCATAGCTTGCTTACGCTCGGACATGCTGCGAACGCGGAACAGTTCGTTGCAGTTATCGGCTTTTCGTCCGGCAGCAATGATACTCGGAGGTACGACGCCGATGACATATCCGCCGGCTTTTCTGGCAGCGTCGCTCACTGAGGTCATCAGTCCTCCTGTTGCTCCACCATAAATCAAGATGTGATTATTGTCGGCAATCCAAGTGCCGAGTTTTCTTCCGAGGTCCTTAAACTCCTCCGGAATACTATTTTTGGCGGAACAGTAGACAGCTATATTCATTATGCATCAATTTTAGCGTATGTCGCGTTTTGCTCAATAAACTCACGTCGTGGTGCTACATCATCCCCCATGAGCATAGAGATGGTATGGTCCGCTTCGGCAGCGTTTTCGATGGTCACTTGTTTCAAGAGTCGTCTTTCAGGATCCATGGTTGTTTCCCAAAGTTGCTCATCCGACATTTCACCGAGACCTTTGTATCGTTGGGTTTTAATGAGCGATTCGTCCCCGTTAGCCTGTGTAGCGATGAAGGCATGGCGTTGTTGGTCATTCCAGCAATACTCGCTGTACCCTGTACGTTTAAGGGTGCATTTATAGAGCGGAGCCATAGCGATATAGAGGTGTCCGGCTTCAATCACCTCTTTCATATGGCGGAAGAAGAGGGTCATGATAAGTGTGGCAATATGTGCACCATCCACATCGGCATCCGCCATGATAATGACCTTATGGTAGCGAATCTTGGTGAGGTTGAGTGCTTTGGGATCATCTTCGGTACCGAAGGTTATACCTAATGCGGTGAAGATATTGCGCACCTCTTCGGACTCAAAGACCTTATGCTCCATAGCTTTCTCTACATTCAGAATCTTACCGCGTAGCGGCAGGATAGCCTGATGGAGACGGTCACGACCTGTTTTGGCAGTACCTCCTGCGGAATCACCCTCGACGAGGAAGAGTTCGCACTCGGCAGGGTCTTTGGACGCACAGTCCGCAAGTTTTCCGGGCAGTCCTCCTCCGCTGAGGGGGCTTTTACGTAGAACAGACTGGCGTGCATTACGTGCTGCGATACGGGCTTGTGCCGCCAAGATAACTTTCTCCACGATGCGTTTGGCATCATCGGGGTGCTCTTCCAAGTAGTTCGTGAGTGCCTCGCCAACGGCAGCACTTACCATACCTGCTACTTCGGAGTTACCAAGTTTGGTTTTTGTTTGTCCTTCAAACTGCGGTTCGCCGACTTTGACGGAAATAACGGCGGTCAGACCTTCACGGAAATCATTAGGATCAATCGTTGCATTACCGTCTTTGTCTTTCAGCTTGGCTTTTTCGAGCAATTTGCTATCCTCGGCATATTTTTTCATCACGCGTGTCAATGCTGCGCGGAAACCGGCTACGTGGGTACCTCCCTCAATGGTGTTAATGTTATTGACATAGGAGTGTACATTCTCTTGGAAGTCGGTGTTGTAAATCATAGCGACTTCAACGGGTGTTCCGAACTTATCGGTGTTGAGGTGAATGACCTCGGAAATGAGCGGAGTACGGTTTTGGTCAATATAACGGACGAACTCGGATAATCCTTTTTCGGAGTAAAATTCCTCTTTTTTGTCATTTCCGTTCTCGTCCACCACGCGTTTATCTTTAAGAATAATTTTGATACCGGCATTGAGGTATGCCAATTCGCGCATGCGGTTAGCGAGGATATCCCATTGGTATTCTGTTACGGTAAAGATTGTTTCATCGGGCCAGAATTGCACAAACGTACCGGTTTTGCGTTGTTCCCAGTTACCGATTGCTTCAGCTTCGGTGATATTATGAACGGGAGCGAGGGGTTTACCTTTCTCATAATCTTGGCAATGAATAGCTCCGTCCCTATACACCTCGACGTGCATATGACTGGAGAGCGCGTTCACACAGCTGACGCCAACGCCGTGCAGACCACCTGAAACCTTATAGGAGTCTTTGTTAAACTTACCTCCGGCGTGGAGAACGGTCATAACGACCTCAAGAGCAGACTTATGCTCTTTAGGGTGCATATCCACGGGGATACCACGTCCATTATCTTGCACGGTAATTGAATTGTCTTTGTTAATGTGTACGGCAATCTCATTACAAAACCCCGCCAACGCCTCATCAATAGAGTTATCTACAACCTCATACACGAGGTGGTGCAAACCTTTTTGAGAAATATCGCCGATATACATTGCCGGGCGTTTTCTCACAGCTTCTAATCCTTCGAGCACTTGAATACTCGAGCCATCATACTTTTCTTGTTCTTCCATTTATTTTACTATTTTAATTTACGTACGAAATGCACGCGTACGCATACGCGCATAGAAAACGCCACAAAATTACACAATATTTGTGACATAAGCAAATAAAAGTGCAATTTTTAAGCGTTTTGAGCTATTTAAAGGGAAAAACGCCAAAAATGTTCAAGAATTAGCGTTTACCAATCAAATTCGTAGGCGAAAGCGAAGACGTGTTCAAAAGCGGTTACGCGATAAAGTTCCACGAACTGTTTTTTTCGGGTGATGTTGACATCGTAGTCCAAGCTGTAGCCGAACCGGTAACTGAAATTGAGAGCGTTTTTTTGGTTCAGTCTCCACTTGACTCCGGCGCGTAATCGGGCATCGCTGAGAAATTGGCCATATGTAGTGCCTAATCTTTGGTTGACATAACTAAACGGGCGATTAAGCGTGTTGATGAGTTCTACTGCGCCGTACAGTTTAATCGGTTTGCCGGGAATACTGTAAGCGGCTTGAATCTTATGGCGCAAGATTAAATCGACCCGGTTCTTCTCTTGGAGGTTGACCGAGTCCATACGCCCCTCAATATCAAGCCTTTCTCTAAGGCTAAAAGACCAATTGCGTGTTTTGTATTGGCCGGTAATGGCAACAATGCCCCGATGGCGAATAAATTCTTTCGGGTCAGCCCAGTGGGCTTTGGATTTTGTTGAGTTGAAGGGGGAGTTGGTGTTTTGAATTTTTAGCGTATAACCGGCGGTCAAACCAATATATTGTATAGGCTTGTAGCTTACTGCCAGAGTTGTGTATGACTTGTGGAAATACGCGGGGAACTCATAACTATTATAGATTTGCGAGCGGATTTCTTCGCTTATACCAAGGCTGATATTGTGCCTAAAATGCTTGGTGAAAGATGCAGTGGCTCTAATCTCCACTTGATGAGCAACTTTGGTGGAGTCAAAATCCGCGGCAGAAGCAGTTATGATTGCCAAAAATGATAGTATAATTGTGAGAGTTTTTTTCATCCTTCCTTAAATTTCGTTATATTACCAATCGTGTTGGTTTCATTGTCTTTTAAGCGGTAATATATTTTGATAAATGCCACATCGCGCAGGAAATCTATATGACCTATTTCTACGTTAATGGCTTTTATTCCGGTTCGTTTCTCTATGTCTTCCAATAGTTCGGCGCGTCGCTCGGGAACGATATTTTCGATTTTTTCGTAGAGAATAATCTTGCTCGTAGTGCGCTCTCTTCTGGACCATATTTCAAAGGCTAACGCGAGGAGAATAAGGGCGATATTGGCAAATAACAATTGGTGCCATACTAAGCTCTCGGCATGGAGTGAAAGGGAGTTAATCACCGATTGGGCGATAATAATAAAGAGATAGGTCATCTCGCGAATCGGTACGGTCTCTGTTCTATAGCGAATCATGCCAAAGATGGCGAATAGTCCCAATACGAACCCGGTCTGTATGTCTAAAATCTGCATCAGCCATAGCAAAAAGAACATGCTGTTGCTAAAGAGCATAAAGGTGACATAATAGTCTTTGCGGCCATTGATTTTATAGTAGATAAAATAGACTAATAGCCATGACATCAGGAAGTTAAAGATGAACATGAGCGGAAGCGTTAATAGCCCGTCACTAATGCCGAGCCATTGTGAGATGGTGTGCATGAGATAACTGATGCTATCCTCGCGACCATACTGCGCCGCAATGGAAGGGTCAAATGTTTCCACAAATTCTAAAGTGGGGTTCGTTAAATCTACTTGAAATACCATATTTTGTAAGGACTTAATGGTTAATACCTATTATTTTTTCTATCTTGCGAATTTTATATTTGAATCGATTTGTTTTGATATGAGGATTGGTTAGGGCTGTGCCGATACAATACTTACTGATTTTAAAAGGATGCACTCTTTCCTCTATCATAATGCCCAACATGGGTGAAGGCACATTGCTGTTCCGTTTAAGTTCTATGATAACGAGGTTCGGATATGTCTTATTAAGTCCTGTTATAAGGTTTTGAAAGAGTAAATCCGAGTCGATGGTCAGTCGTTCAGTTTTGGCCTTGTTAACCAGCGTTATCCGGCGAAATGTTGTTCTTAGTTTCGGGCTGATTTCATCGTAGGAATAACGGCTTTTGGATGCTATAAAATCTCTGATTTCATCGGAAGGTTTTTCGATTGACGGCGTCTGCAGTGAGATTCTTTTTTTCTTGGTCCTGCCTTTGTTGTTTTTGCGTTTAATCTCCAAGAAATACAAGCGGCTTTCGACATATTGTCTTACTCTGATTTTTTGTCTCACAAGTTGTCGATCATGATGTCTGAGATACATATCAAGGTCTACTGTATCGTAGTATAGCGTGTCATAGGTGGTTATACGCTCGCCATTGGTCTCTTGAACAAAATAGGCTTTTTCGGCTTTCTTGAGGATCGAAGCGAGCACCTCACGGGGAACCACATATTTGGTATCAACGCGGTTCATGAGTTTCACAGCCCCCATTTCATCGAGTGAAATCGGCTCAAACTCTTTTAACAATTCCTCAAGGTCGGTCATGTGATATTACTCTGCAAACTGATATTCAAATACCTTGGTCGAGTATAAATGCCCATTAGGTAAGTAATTGTATTGAGCGGCTTTAGTCCCGTTTTCGTTAAACTTAAACTTGTGGATTAGGTAAGGTTTGTTTTGGTCGTTGTATTCTACTTCCTCTATGAGTAATCCGTTTTCATCGTATTTATAAACTTCGCGCCATTTTTGGCCGTAAGTTGTGTACTCTATTTCCTCGATTTTGCGACCTTCGGAGTCATAGACGGTGATATGGTCAAGCCATCGCATTTTGATATTGCCGTTTTTGTCTGTTTGCGTGTTCCACTCTTTCACCGTCAAATTCTTGCGTTTCGCTCGTTTAGCCAATGTCTCAGGACTGACTGTCTGTGCAGCGGCTATGGCGGCTATAATAATTAGCGTAAAAGTAAAGAGGTATCGTTTCATAATTAAGTAATTTTGCACAAAAGTATATATTTCCAGTGACAAAAGCAAATATTTTGTTGAAAAAAAGAGTATTTGTTAATAAATTGCGAAATCTAAAACTCAATTGAATTTATATCCTCGTAAGTGAATCCTCGCTGGAGTAGATAGCGGATTTTTTGTTCTCGTGTTTTGGCTCGTTGCGCCTCGGCGAGTTTGGTGAGATTTTTATTATATTGATTTAAATCAATGGCCAGAATGGCATCGGCTATATCTTTCTCGGGGAGTTCAAGTGCTTGCAGCATCATCCGTATCTTAAAACGCCCCCAGGTTTGGTATAGCACTTTGTCGTGGACATAGGCTTGGCAAAAACGGGTAGTGTTTATAAAGCCTTCCTTCTTAAGTTGCTCTATTATTTGCTCTGCCATTTCCTCGCTTCCGCCTTCAAGGATAATCTTTCTTCTTATCTGTGAGGGACAATGTTCACCTCGGGCGCAGTATGCCTCCAATTTATTTAACAAGGCGGCAGGTAATAAATCGTTCTTTTCCATAACTATCTGATTTGAGGCGTATATCTTGATACCCCAATTGGTTCAAGACGTCCGCTGTGGGAAGGCTGAGTTTCTCGTTAATTTCAAAATACAAGACCCTGCCAATCTTCAGTTCAGCAATTCGTCTATAGAATAGTAGCGGGTCGCTCTCGGGTACGAAGATGGCCTCTTTAGGCTCCCAAGTGCCGGCAGAAGTGTCTGTCTCATCCGAAGGACGAACATAGGGCGGGTTGCTAACTACAATATCGTATAAATATCCAGCATTAGACGGAATATTTTGCAGTATATCGCAGGGCTGAAAAAGGATGTTAACATGATGTCGTTCGGCATTCTGTCCGGCTACTTGTAGTGCTCCTTCGCTTTTATCAATGGCTGTTATGGACCAGCACGGTCGTTCTTTTTTGAGTGCAATAGCGATACATCCTGTTCCTGTACCGATGTCTATAATAGAAGCGGGCTCATGGTTTTCAGCGATTATGAGGTCCACCAATTCGGCAGTTTCCGGACGGGGTATAAGGGTGTCTCGCGTAACTTTTAAGGACAAGCCTCGCCACTGTGTTTCGCCGAAAATATATTGAATAGGCTCTTTTTTGCGTAAACGTGCAAGAATTTCTTGCAAATGTGGATTTTTTTCTGTAATTTTGCAGTCGCCATGCAAAATTAGTTCGGTTTGAGTCTGTCCTGTTATCTCTTCTGCAACCCACCAAGCGATGGATTGCGCCTCGAAACCCTCGTAGAACGGACGTAACTCCTTGATGATATATTGGACAAGCGACGGCATAGACGATGCAAAAGTAGTAAAAATAATTGGAATAAACAAATAAATATGAATAATTCCGAGAAATTCATGTCCCGATGCCTCTTTTTGGCACAAAACGGCGCCTATTATGTCGCGCCTAATCCCATGGTAGGAGCCGTATTGGTGGGTCCCGATGGGGATGTGTTGGCGGAAGGCTGGCACCAAGTTTACGGAGGTCCTCATGCTGAAGTTAATTGTTTTAAGGATGCTGAAGAGCGAGGTATTCCGGATGAGTTGATGAAGCAGAGCACACTATATGTCTCTTTAGAGCCTTGCTCACATTATGGTAAAACGCCTCCTTGCTCTGAACTCATTATTCATAAAGGTGTACGTAAAGTCGTTGTGGGAATATTAGACCCCAATCCGCTTGTCGGAGGCAGGGGGATTGCCCTCTTGCGACAGGCCGGTATAGAGGTGGAGGTAGGCGTCTTGGAGGCAGAATGTCGCGAGGTTAATAAGCGTTTCCTTTGTTTGCAGGAAAAAAAACGTCCCTACGTGACACTCAAGTGGGCAGAAACTGCCGATGGATACCTTGATTTATATCGCACTGAAAAGGGAGGTGGACCTTTGCGCATATCAACGGATTATACTAAACAGTTGGTGCACAAACTTCGGGCAATGAATATGGCCATTATGGTGGGCTCGACAACGGCTCTATTAGATGACCCACGGCTAACTACTACGAAATGGGCAGGGCGTAATCCTATTCGCGTCTTGGTGGATAGGCGTAACCGTGTGCCTAAAACCGCGCGGATATTAAACACTGAAGCTGAAACGATTGTTTATTCCGACAATACCGAATGGGACTTTATTCTCAAAGACTTGGCAGCACGCAATATCCACTCTATTATGGTTGAAGGCGGTGCTACATTGCTGAGCAATATTTTGTCAACCGGCATCTATGATGAGGTGCACGTTGAGGTTTCTGATAGGGTCTTAGGCGGTGATGGCGTAAAGGCACCATTCGTGGACTTAAGTGATGCAAAAAAAACTGTATTAGACGGGCATATTTTATATGAAAAGGAGTATCGCTAAAAGCCAGATTTTAGGAGCAATTGCTCTTTCTCTCATTTTGTTGGGAGTGGGTGTCGCGTTGCAATTAAAGAAACGCTACATAGATGCTCCCCGCCAGGATACCCTTCGGGCGATGGAAGATAGCGCGCATGTACCGATTGCTGCTTCTCAGAAACTTCCTGCGCTAAGACTCCATTCGTTTGATCCAAATACTGTCGATAGCGTTGAATTGTTAGAGTTGGGCTTCAGCCCTTGGCAGGCAAAATCTTTTCTTAAGTACCGCGCCAAGGGTAAACGTTGGTATAAAAAGGAGCAACTGCGCTCGCTCTATGGTCTAACGGATAGTGCCTATCGTGCGCTTGAACCCTATGTTGCCATTGACACCACCTTATTTTATCGTGAACGCATGGCTCGTGAAAGTACCCGCGATAGTGCCTTTATGGCGTTGGTCGCCTCCTACCGTATGGCAGATTCGCTTTTCCGTGACTCTTTGATTCGAGCGGGTGTTTTGCCTGCGTATAGTAAACGTGAAAAGCGCGATACTATTTTAGACCTCAACCAGGCTGATACGGCTGAACTCCAGTTGATACGAGGTATAGGACCTTATGTAGCTTCGCAGATTGTGCGATATAGGCGGGAGTTGGGTGGCTATGCATCTGTTAATCAGTTGCATGAATTGGCACGTAGCGATAGCCGACTGTTGGCATTGGATACCATGACAAGAAACTTTGTGGTGACGACAGACTCCATTAAACCACTCAATGTCAATACCTCTTCTCTCCATGCCTTGGCTCGTCATCCCTACCTCTCTTTTACCCAAGCAGAGGCACTCTATACCTATCGTCGCAAGCACGGCGGATTCAAAAACATGCAGGAAGTATGGGCGCTTTTAAATCTGAGTAATGAGGAAGAAATAGGGCGTCTGCTCCCTTATCTTGACCTCGGAGCGCACTAAATTCACAAAATTTACAAAAAAACTTGCATATGTCATAATTATTTTGTACTTTTGCAGCCATTATGCAATTTAAGGATATTCCCGGACAGGAAAGAGTCAAGAACCAGCTCCGTCAGTCGGTCGCGACCGGCAGTATTGCTCATGCCCAGTTATGGACAGGTCCTGCCGGCACCTATAAGTTGGCTATGGCACTTGCTTACGTGCAATTTCTCAACTGTCCGCATCGTGACGCGCAAGATAGCTGCGGAGATTGCCCAACCTGTAAACAGTTCGGCAAGATGGAGCATCCTGACTTGCATTTCGCCTTCCCCCTGATTGATCCCAAGGCTGTTTGTGATGATTATTATCAGGAATTTAAATCAATGGTGCTCTCGAATCCCAATCCTGAACTTGCTGATTGGACCAACGCTTTAAGCGCAGGGAATAAGCAACCGCTGATATATGATAAAGAGAGTTCGGAAATAATCCGTAAGTTGAGTATCAAACCTTTCGGTGAAGGCTATAAGGCGATGATTATCTGGCAGGTGGATAAAATTGCTCCAATAGCCAGTAATAAACTGTTGAAGATATTGGAAGAACCTCCTGCCCGGACAATCTTCATCTTGATAACGGAGCATCCTGAGTTATTGCTGCCGACTATCACGAGCCGCACGCAGGAAGTGGCTTTCCGACAGGAACAATTTGAGGTGGCTGACAGCTCTTATTTAGAACCGTTTAAGGCGTTGTTTAGAAATGCTTGGCTGGTTGCTCACAAACGGGACTATGATGCCTTACTTGATTTGTACCATTGGTCTTTAGAAATGGCAAATACCACTTCTGTCGGGCGTGAAAAGCAGAAAGAGTTTCTTCAATATGCGCAGCGTCAAGTACGGGAGAACTACATTGCCAATTTAGGCGAACCAATACTCAATCACCAGACTGCCGATGAAGCAGTGTTCACCAAGAAATTCGCCCCCTTTATCCATGATGGCAATGTGGAAGCTATTATGGCCGAATTGGATAAGGCGGAACGGCAGATTGGGCAAAACGGAAATGCTAAAATCATTTTCTTTGATTTGTGCCTGCAAATGATAGTACTAATTAAACGTCCACGGACGAAATAACAGATAGATAGCATAATGAACGATAGATTTAAAGTAGGCGATAGACCCTGTGAGTTTTGCTTGGATTCTTACCGGCGCAACTCGGCGCATATGTTGCCCGTGACTGACTGGTTGGCAGATGTGCCCGGTAATACTGACTGTACGGACTTGGTGGAGGTGCAATTTAAGAACACCCGTAAGGGGTTTTACCACAATTTGTCTAAGTTACCGTTGAAGAAGGGCACCCCCGTTATTGTCGAGGCTAACCCCGGCTACGATTTGGGCGAAGTAACCTTGACGGGTGAGTTGGTCTTGCGCCAGATTAAAAAGAATCACTTTGATATGGAGCGTTATGAGGTTAAGAATGTGCTCCGTATCGCTGAAGAACCTGATTTTAAGCGTGCAGAGGAGGCGCATGCCCGTGAGCATGTGACGATGATTAAGGCGCGCGAATTAGCTAAATCACTTGGCTTGGAGATGAAAGTCGGCGATGTAGAATATCAGGGAGATGGCACAAAAGCAATCTTCTACTACATTGCCGATGGGCGGGTTGATTTCCGCCAATTGATTAAACTCTATGCCGAAGCGTTCCGTATTCGTGTAGAAATGAAGCAGATAGGCGCGCGACAGGAAGCTGGCCGAATAGGCGGGACAGGTCCTTGCGGTAGGGAATTATGTTGCTCTACTTGGATGACTAATTTCCAGTCTGTCAGCACCAAAGCACCGCGCATTCAGCATCTCTCGCCCAATCCCAATAAGTTGGCGGGTCAGTGTGCTAAACTCAAGTGCTGTCTCAACTATGAGATGGCGATGTATGAGGAAGCCGAAAAACACGGAAAGACGATAGGCAAACCGATTGTTATAGATGATACTAATGCCGATTTAGGCTTCCATAACTCTGCCGGACAGGGTGATATACAGCGATTTGATAAGAAGAAAAAGAATAAATTCAAGAAACGCCATGACGACCGTAATCAGAAACCTCATCGTCCTGAGTAGCGTGCTTTTATTAGTTGCTTGCGGTACGAAACCTGTCTACACAGAGTACCATAACCTTCCCTTACAGGGCTGGCACATGGATAGCCTCCAGCACTTTACTTGGGCTATTGACGATACTGCTAAAGCGTATGACGTCATTGTATATCTCCGTCATACAGAGCGCTATCCGTACCAGAATATGTGGCTCTTTATGAACGGCGAGCAGGACACTGTGGAGTTTTATGTGGCAGACGATAGGGGACATTGGTTGGGTAATAATGTAAACGGCTTTATTGAAACCTCTGTTTTGGTCGAAGAAGCATACCACTTTGATTCTATCGGAATGTATCAGTTGGATATCCGGCATGGTATGCGCGACACACTCTTGAGAGGGGTCATGGCTATAGGTGTAGAAGTGTATGGGAAAGAATAAGTTACGTAAGTTCCAAGATATGGCGTCCTATGACCATGTCTTTCAGTTTGCCTATCGGGACGAGGCTCCTCCTGCAGGTTGGGCGCAGCAGTTCTTTGGGAATGACCATCCTCTTGTCTTGGAGTTGGGCTGCGGACATGGCGAATATACGGTGGGGTTGGCGAAACAAGACCCCACACGCAACTATATCGGCATTGATATTAAGGGTGCTCGCATGTGGGCCGGGGCTAAGCAAGCGAAAGAAGAAGGACTCACCAATGTGGCGTTCCTGCGTATCAGGATAGAGACATTGGAAAAGTTCTTTGGTGCCAATGAGGTCGAACAGATATGGATCACTTTTCCCGACCCGCAAATGAAGAAAGCCACTAAGCGATTGACTTCTACGTATTTTATGCAGCGGTACCACAATATGCTCTGTCCGCACGGACTGATACGGCTCAAGACCGATAGCCCGTTTCTCTATACGTATACCCGTGAGATGATTCGGCTCAATCAGTACCCGCTTCTAATGGATACGGAAGACCTCTATAACCCTCATACAATCTTGCCGCCGACGCATGAACAAGTGCGCGCTATCCAAACGCATTATGAACGCCAATGGCTTGAAAGAGGAATGACCATTAAGTATCTCGAATGGCAACTTCCGGAAAAACAAGCCTATCAGGAGCCGGACATAGAGATTGAGAAGGACTCCTATCGCTCTTATGGACGCAATTATAATGCCTAAATGGACTTTTTTATTAAATTGTTATGTATCCACAACAGATTATAGATAGTTTACGCCATGTCAATTATCCGGGCACAGGTCAAGACCTTGTGTCTGCGGGCATGGTGGAAGATGATATTCGGATATCGGGCTTCGCGGTATCCTTTTCCTTATTGTTTGAGAAGAACAATGACCCTTTTCTCCGCTCGGTTATCAAAGCTGCCGAGGTGGCGGTTAAGACATACGCCGAGCCCAATGCAGAGGTCACTATTCATGCCAAGTTCAGACAAACTGTTCAGACTGTGAAAGAAGCCGCCTCAGCCCCCATCGCCCGACACATTATTGCTATTCATAGCGGTAAGGGCGGGGTGGGCAAATCGACTGTAGCTGCTAATATAGCAATCTCCTTGGCGCAGAAAGGCTATAAGGTCGGTCTGCTGGATGCAGATATCTACGGACCGTCTATGCCTAAAATGTTTAAGGTGGAGACGGAGCGTCCTATGGTAACTACTATTGACGGGCGAGATCTTATTGAACCGATTGAACAATATGGAGTTAAGATGCTCTCTATCGGTTTCTTCATGAACCCGGGACAGGCAACGGTCTGGCGTGGCGGACTGGCGAGCAATGCTTTGAAGCAGATGATTGAAGAAGCCCATTGGGGCGAATTGGATTATTTCCTCATAGACCTTCCCCCCGGTACAAGCGATATTCACCTCACATTGATTGCCACCCTCCACCTGACAGGCGTCATTGTTGTTACGACACCGCAGGATGTCGCTCTCATTGACGCCGAAAAAGGTGTTGATATGTTCCGTAATGAGAAAATAGATGTTCCCATCTTGGGTATCATAGAAAATATGTCCTACTTTACGCCGGCAGAATTGCCTGATAATAAGTATTATATCTTTGGTCGTGATGGGGGCAAACTATTAGCCGAGCGTCTGAACATTCCGTTCCTCGCTGCGATTCCTCTTGTTCAGTCTATCCGCGAAGGAGGGGATGAAGGTATTCCTGTGGCACTCAACTATGGACATCCGGCGCAGAAGATATTTGACGATATAGCCTCTAAATTACAATAACATGGTCAAAGCAACCGAGTTGGGAACCGAACCGATTAAGCGTCTCTTGGTGAAGTACGCGTTACCGGGCATCATAGCGATGACCGCCAGTTCGCTCTATAACTTAGTTGACTCGGTCTTCATCGGACATATGTGCGGCACCTTGGCGTTGGGTGGCTTGACCGTCGCTAAACCTTTTATGGATATCTGTGCCGCCTTTGGCTCTTTTGTCGGGGTGGGAGCGTCAACGCTCTTGGCGATTAAGTTGGGCGAAAAGGACTATCTCGCTGCCAATAAGATTTTGGGGAATGTTATTATTCTTAATGTCATCCTCTCTTCGTTGGTCATGGCGGCGGGGCTTATATGGTTAGACCCTATCTTGATGGCATTCGGAGCCAGCGAAGCGACGCTCATCTATGCCCATGAATATATGGAGGTGATTTTGTGGGGGAATATCCTGACCCATATTTATTTCGGACTCAACTCTATGTTGCGCTCCATGGGCCATCCTAAGTCCTCTATGTTGGCGACAGTCGTGGCTGTGACGGTCAATGTATTCCTCGATTATATCTTTATCTACCGTTTCCAAATGGGAGTACGCGGAGCCGCTTTGGCGACCATCATTTCGCAGAGTGTTGCCGTCATATGGCAGATGGCATTGTTCTTCCGTAAGAGCGAAGTCGTCCATTTTCAAAAGGGTATATGGGGTTTGGACCGTGACATCACCTTGCACTCGTTTTCTATCGGGATGTCTCCTTTCCTCATGAACATCGCACACTGCTTTGTGGTGGTGATTATCAATAACCAACTTGTCCGTTTTGGCGGTGATATGGCGCTGGCATCTTATGGTGTTATCAACCGGATGATATTCCTCTTCGCTATGATTGTGATGGGCTTGAACCAAGGGCTGCAACCTATCGCCGGCTATAACTATGGCGCCAAACAATACCCTCGGGTCTTGAAGGTCTTATGGATGACCTCTGTGGCGGCTACGCTGGTGACGACAACCGTCTTTCTGCTTGGGGAACTATGTCCCGCTCAGATGGCACGGGTCTTTACCCATGATTATGAATTGATTGAGGCTACCATACTCCCTATGCGGATTCTCTGTGCCTCATTCTGGCTCGTGGGGTTCCAGATGGTGGGAGGCAATTTCTTTACCTCTATCGGCATGGCGGGTAAGTCAATTTTCCTTAGTCTCACAAGACAAGTCATTTACCTTATCCCCCTCACGTTGATACTGCCTCTCCTTTTTGATGATAACCCTATCCTCGGGGTCTGGTGGTCTGTCCCTATTAGCGACTCCCTTGCCGCCCTTACTGCTGCCGTGATGATTATTTTAGAAGTACGTAAATTTAAACAACTTATAGCGGAACAAGAACGGTATAACTCCTCGCTTCCGCCGCAACCGGATTAATTGTTATGTCATTACAATGTGGAATAGTGGGTCTGCCCAATGTCGGCAAATCGACCCTTTTTAATTGCCTTAGCAATGCCAAGGCACAGTCTGCTAATTTCCCTTTTTGTACTATTGAACCCAACACAGGGGTCATTTCCGTCCCCGATGAGAGGCTCATCCGTCTCGGCGAACTCTGCCACCCCGAACGCGGTATCATTCCCACCACGGTGGAGATAGTTGATATCGCCGGATTAGTAAAGGGTGCCAGTAAAGGCGAAGGACTCGGAAATAAATTCCTTGCCAATATTCGCGAAACAGACGCCATCATTCATGTCTTGCGCTGCTTTGATGACGAGAATGTGGTGCATGTTGACGGATCCGTCGATCCTGTGCGGGATAAAGAGATTATTGACGCCGAGTTGCAACTGAAAGACTTAGAGACGGTGGAGTCACGTATTGCCAAAACCGAGAAACAGGCGAAAGCCGGTGGAGATAAGCAGGCTAAGATTGCTTTGGAGGTCTTAAAGAAATATCAAGCTGTACTTGCACAAGGACATAATGCCCGTGAGGTCGAACTCCTCAATAAGGAGGAAGAGGAAGCTGCCAAAGAGATGTATCTACTTACCAATAAGCCGGTTATGTATGTCTGCAATGTCGATGATGCCTCCGTCGTTAACGGCAATAAGTATGTTGACGCTGTACGACAAGCCGTGGCGGAGGAAAAGGCACAAGTACTTGTCCTTGCCGCTAAAACAGAGTCGGAGATTGCCGAGTTAGAGACTTATGAGGAGCGGCAGATGTTCCTTGAGGAAATGGGACTCAAGGAATCCGGTGTCAACCGACTGATTAAAGTGGCTTATGCCCTTCTTGACCTCAAAACATTCCTTACAGCCGGCTCGGACGAGGTGCGAGCATGGACATTCCGAAATGGCTGGAAAGCACCACAATGCGCCGGAGTTATCCATTCGGACTTTGAAAAAGGATTTATCCGCGCAGAGGTCATTAAGTACGAAGACTTTGTGACGTTAGGGGGAGAGGCGGCTTGTCGAGCTGCCGGTAAATTGGGAATAGAAGGGAAGGATTACTTGGTGCAAGACGGCGACATCATGCACTTCCTCTTTAATGTTTAAAAGAATACTGCGCTATGGCTCAATTTCTGCAAATTTTCCTCTCCAACCCGTGGCTTCTGGCTTTGATGCTCATTGTCGGGTTGGTTCTCCTTGTTAAAGGAGCCGATTGGTTGGTAGATGGTGCCTCGGCTATCGCCAAACGCTTTGGTATATCCGATTTGGTTATCGGACTTACCGTGGTGGCTTTCGGCACATCCATGCCGGAGTTCGTGGTGAATATGGTTTCTGTCGCCGATGGCGTCACAGACCTTGCGCTCACCAATATCTTAGGCTCGAATATCATCAACACCTTTGTCATCTTGGGCATGACGGCGTTGGTCTTTCCTGTGGTGAGCCAAAAACGCTCCCGAGACTTTGACATTCCCTTGTCTATCATCGCGGGTATCTTGGTTTATGCAGCGGTGACCATCAATTCGCCGTTCGGGGAAGAATCGCGCGGTATGACACGATTTGCCGGAATAATACTGCTTCTCTTCTTCGGCTATTTCCTCTTTAATACGTTTCGCCACGCCAAGGACCATCCCGATGAAAATCAAACCGATGCGGTTAAACTCATGCCCACTTGGAAGGCCATTCTATGGCTTACGCTCGGACTTTTCGGCTTAGTTGTCGGGGGCGAGATGATTGTTAAATCCGCGGTACAGATTGCTACCAATCTGGGAGTCTCGGAGGCCATTATCGGCTTAACCATTGTGGCGCTCGGCACTTCTTTGCCGGAATTAGCCACCTCCGTCATGGCGGCATTCAAGCATAACTCCGACATCGCGCTCGGGAATGTTATAGGCTCCAATATCTTCAATGTCTTCTTTGTCTTGGGTGTCTCGGCAGTCGTGAGACCGCTACCGGCATATGACGGCATTGAACTTGATGCGTGGATGGCGGCGATTGGCTCTATACTGGTTTGGCTCTTTGTCAAAACCAACCATGAGCGCGAGATTAAACGATGGGGAGGAGCCATCCTGCTTATCGTCTATGCCTGCTATCTGACGAACCGATTACTGCACCTCACCCCCGCCTTATAGGGATTACTATGAATAGGTTGCAGGCTTATCCTTTTGCGGTGCTGGTACTGATACCGGTCACCGCAATTTTGTTGGGACTTTATCCTTTTGGTACTGCCCGCCGACTCACAACGGCTTTGCCTGACCAAAAGCCTGTTAACCACCTTGTTGTCATCACTTCCGAACCTGTCGAAAAAGCCAAATCCTTTCGCTTGGATGCTATCTTGCCGACAGGGGAAAATATCTTCTTGTATTTTGAGAAGGACACCCTTCTCCCTGCCTATTTAGACACGGTTTTAGTCTATACGCGTCTTGCTGTTCCCCAAACGCCTTACTCCATAAAGGCTAAACTGAAAGGCTATGTCCCTAAAGGGGCTTGGACTATCTTGCACCCTAATATCCGACCGTGGTACACGACTGCGAAAGGCTGGCAATTACGTCTCGTGGCGCGCTACCGCGAATTGGGTATATCCGGGCAGGAATTGGCTACGCTATCCGCCCTTACACTTGGCTACCGTGACGACTTGGAGCCGGACACTAAACACGCTTTTCAGGCTGCCGGAGCAATGCATATCTTAGCCGTCAGCGGCTTGCATACGGGGATTCTAATGACAGTACTCTTAGTACTCTTCACCTGCTTCGGACGCTGGAAACCACTCTATGACGAGAGACTGAGACAAATGCTCCTCAGTGGGTCGGTGGTCTTGCTCTTGTGGTGTTATGCGGCGCTGACCGGTTGGACACCTTCTGTCGTCCGTAGCGTTATTATGTGTACCATCTACATGGCGGCACTCACCTTTCACCGGCAGGGTGTTTCACTCAATACCGTTTTTGCCGCGGCTTTCTTCATCCTCATTTTCAGACCAATGGATCTCTACTCCGTCTCTTTTCAACTCTCCTTTGCGGCAGTCATAGCTATTTTAATCTTTGTCCCCGTCTTGAACGCGCTTATTCCCATCCCCTATTATTGGCCTAAACTCATTGAAAAACCACTACTCTATATCCGTGACCTCATCACTGTCTCGCTTGCGGCACAAGCGGGTACAATGCCTTTCACACTTTATTATTATGGGCAGTTCAGCACATATTTTCTGCTCACTAATTTAGTGGTCATTCCTCTTGCTTTTGTGATTATGGGACTGTCTATCGCTACCCTAACCATAGGCGCTATTCCGTATGTGGGTGAGGGACTTGCGTACTTGCTTAACACCGCTGTTTGGTGCCTGAACCACTACACCGCTTGGATTGAGTCTCTCCCCTTCGCGCTAATCACGATCTAACCCCTCCCGCAACGCTCTTCTCTGCATATTATCCCCTCCGCTATGGGCACCCGGCCCCCTGGTATCCTGGAATCAAGATAGCCCGCTTGCCGGCCCTTGACCCTATCGCCTCTATGCTCCCACCTGCCTCCCCTGCCTCTCTCTGCCCCCTCCTCATTCCGTGCCTCCAAAAAAAGGAACGCAGGTCATCAAACCTGCGCACCGAGCAAAGACGCAGGAACTGTCGCTGCGCCTATGAGCACTATATGCTATTTGACCTCTTGTCCTTGCATGGTATAGGTGTTTGCTTCGGTCTCGATGAGTACTTGACCACCTTTTGCAATCTTCCGCGCCGAACGCTTCGGAGACGAGGGAGTACTGATTGCAGTAGTCATACCATCTCCCGGAAGAGAATAAATGTAATAATAGTTATTAGTCGCATCATTTGTATAAAGAATCAGTCGTGCGGAGCCGTCAGACCACTTATAAATTGTTTTTGCATAAACATGACCATTCACTTCGCCGAGATCGGCAATGTCTTCATGGTTGAGGTTTCTGACATATATATGGCTGTTTTCTCCATCTTCAATTGCTACTAAATAAGTTACCCGATTGTCGTTGGTTAAGTATCCCTTTGAAAAAAAAAGTAACAAGTTCCAGTCATCAAATAGGGCATCACTTATATATTCTTCATACGTATAGGCATCGTAAATAGTTATATATATTTGATCTTCGCCATCGTTGTGCGTCGTATACGTATATGACAGAATAATGTCACCATGGACCAGATCATATTGACTACTCCCTCCGGCATTTGATTGAGGAAAATTAACCTGATCGGTAAGCACTTTCTCTAACGTGATCTGCGCGTTAGCGAATGTGGCAGCCAAGAGTGCTGCGAGAATAAAGATAGTTTTTTTCATAATAATAAATTGTTATTCTTGCTCTGCAACAGCCACGGGCAAAGCGGATAAGTAATAATAAACAAAAGCGTGAGGCTGCTATGCCACACACTCTGTAAGAAGGTACTAGGAAAAACCTTTAGGTAAGTATGCAGATAGGAACTCCACGCTAACACGTGAAGTCTATTTGCCCAACTCTCACCTCAGAAAGATTCCTAGTTTTTCTTACAAAGAGTAAAGCAAACGCTTCTTATAATCAATTTGTTATCGGTCTAAGCCGACTATTATTTCTTAGGCAAAGAGCACAATTTGTACTTCTCCTAATCATTTCGACTGCAAAATTAACTCTTTTTCCGCATATTTGCAAATAAATCTGCCATTTGCACGTAGATTTATGTATTTTGCATTAAAATTCAGCCGCTGACAATTTAACTCGCTGAAAAATGCAAGCAAATAAAAAATAAATTTGCATATATGCAAATATTATTGTACCTTTGCAGCCGAAAGTAGCAAAGATGTTTTAAATGCATTGATTTCAATGCAATTTGCAAAATGTCAAAACGAAGGCGGACAGATGAAAAGTAAAAGAGAAAATATAGCGGAATACATCCTCTATCTCTGGCAGATAGAGGACTACTTGAGGGCTTTTCCCGAGCAGGCAGAGGCGACTGAGGAACTCCGTGACCTCAACGCCATGATGCACGAGGAAGGGCTGATGGAGAAGGGACATTTGCAGATTGCTAAAAACGCCCTTAGTGAGTTAGAGGAGTTGCACGAGGAACTGCTTACAACAGAGGCACCATATAGGGCTGTCATTCTGCATATAGAGCCGAGCCTTAATCTCTTTAAGTCACGTACCGACGACCCGACTATGAGCGATGTAGAAGCATGCCTGACCTTACTCTATCAGGTGATGCTGCTGCGGCTCCGGAAAGTCGAGATAAGCGAGGAAACAATGGTCGTCGTGAACGACGCTACACAATTATTGCGCTTCTTAAGCAAAACCTATTATGACAACCAAACAGCGGTTTGAAGCAATCTTGGGTTGGTTTGAGGAGCATATGCCCGTTGCAGAATCGGAACTCAAGTTTGAGAACCCGTTTCAATTGCTCATCGCGGTCATGCTCAGCGCTCAGTGTACTGACAAACGAGTCAATTTGGTGACACCCGCTTTGTTTGAGGCTTACCCCGATGCAGAGGCACTCTCTCAAGCGACAGAAGACGAGGTGCTCCGATATATCCACTCGGTCTCATATCCCAATGCCAAAGCCGCGCATTTGGTGGCCATGGCAAAGAGACTGCAAGACGTCTATCACGGAGAAGTACCCGAGACGCTGGAAGAACTGCAAACGCTACAAGGCGTTGGACGAAAAACAGCTAATGTGGTGCTTGCTGTCCAGTGGAATAAGCCCACAATGGCTGTCGATACACATATCTTTCGGGTCTCGGAACGCTTAGGGCTCACGACCAATAGCAAGAACCCGAGGCAGACCGAAGAGCGGCTTCTCAAATATATCCCCCCTGAGATACGCCCTAAAGCCCACCACTGGTTGCTCTTGCACGGTAGGTATGTGTGCCAGGCACGCAAACCCAAGTGCAAAGAATGCGGATTACAAGAGTGGTGTAGATTAAGAACGCAGGAATTAAAAGGACTATAAAATAGCATAATAAATGATAAAATAATATACTATGGCAGACGAAAAGAAACTACCATCCGCAGATAAGCTAAAGGCTTTAGCTAACGCGATGGCTAAAATTGACAAAGATTATGGTAAAGGCGCTATTATGCGTCTCGGTGATAACCAAGTGGAGGATGTTCCTGTTATCAGTACCGGCTCGGTAGGACTGAACCGCGCTTTAGGCGTTGGCGGTTACCCGAGAGGACGAATAATTGAGATTTACGGTCCCGAATCCAGCGGTAAAACGACATTGGCTATACACGCCATGGCGGAAGTACAAAAGGAAGGCGGTATCGCTGCAATCATTGATGCCGAGCACGCTTTCGACCAATTCTATGCTAAGAAATTAGGCGTTGATGTGGATAATCTCTTGATTGCACAGCCGGATAGCGGCGAACAGGCGTTGGACATCGCCGACGAACTTATTCGCTCCAGTGCAGTGGACCTCGTAGTGATTGACTCCGTCGCTGCATTGACGCCTCGCGCAGAGATTGAAGGAGATATGGGCGACAATAAGGTTGGCTTGCAAGCCCGCTTGATGTCGCAGGCGCTGCGTAAACTGACTGCGACCATCAATAAAACACAGACAACCTGTATCTTCATTAACCAACTCCGCGAGAAAATCGGCATTATGTTTGGTAATCCCGAGACAACCACCGGAGGTAATGCCCTTAAGTTCTATGCCTCTGTGCGCTTGGACATCCGTAAGATGGGACAACTCAAGGACGGCGACGAGGTGATCGGTAACCAGGTACGCGTAAAGGTCGTTAAGAACAAAGTTGCTCCACCTTTCCGCAAGGCAGAGTTCGACTTGATGTTCAACGAAGGAATCTCCAAAACCGGCGAGTTGGTTGACCTTGGCGTCGAAATGGGGATTATCACTAAGTCCGGTTCTTTCTATAGTTATAATGGCTCCAAATTGGCGCAAGGACGTGATGCCACCAAGAAAGTCCTGGCGGACAACCCCGATTTAGCAGACGAAATAGAGGCGAAAATCATGGCTGGACCCGCTTTGGAGTAGGAGCGGAGTAATGATAAGACTGTAAAAATTAGGGACTACCGAGTCCCTAATTTTATGCCTATCAGTAGCGGATCGTGGTCCGAATAGCGGAAGAGCTTATCCCGCTTAGCTTGCCCCGTTATCACCTTGCGGATATCAGCGGGAGCGTCTTTCGGGATAGTTCTATTCTTGTAATTATACTTCGAGCGGTAATTCCCGGAATAGTGAAAGTCCGTGTTCCAGTGAATAGGCTTGACACCCACTACCTGCGGCAACATAGTCGGCGAAGCATACGCACGATCCAGAAAACCTACCTCACCTTGGTAACTATAGCTGTAACCCAAACTGTCGTACTTCGCCACCAAATCGGTATAACCCGCTCCTACAAGTTTCAATACGGACTCTTCCTTGCCGTATGAATTAAAATCCCCTACCAACAATATATCCGGGTCGCTGTAATACCCTTTGTTGTAGGCCGTTTCTATCCCTTGCAGCACTTGTGAGATGTTGAGACACCGAGCCTTATTGGACTTAAATCCGCCTCCGCGTTTCGACTTGGGGTGATTGGCGGAGATTAGGAACTGCTCACCCGACTTAAGGTCTGTAAATCCCTGTAGCATAAAACGGTGCGCATATACATTCCGGCTTTTTGCGCCATACATGTATCGTAGCGGTCCTGTGGGGCAGATGCGGTCTTTGCGGTAGATATAACCCACGGAAATTGTGTCGGGATTATAATCACCCGTCTCTGTCTCTATATAGGCATAACGCTCTTTGCGGCAGAGGGAGTTCATAGCGGCTGTCAATTCTGCTGGAGCGGCGTTACCCCACTGAAGTTCCTCTAAACAGTAGATATCTGCATTAATCCGAACTAAAGCTGATGCCACCTTATAGGTCTGTAAGGCGTGTTGACCCTTCGTTACTCTCTTGGTCGCGTAACCGCCTAAGGTGTGGAAATAATTCTCGATATTAGCGACACAAACCAATAAATCTGCCCCCTGAAAAGATGGCACGCGGCGCGACGGACGGTAATTGTGGAATGCGGGTTGGCTGCCTGACTGCAGGTGCTTCTCCCCTACTACTAAAGCCGTTAGGTTCTTAACTGTCGCCCCGAGATTGAGTGAATAAGGAAAACGGCAATCTAAACGGATCCGCAGCGAGTCATTGTAACGCTTGATTTGGTAGAACTCAGTGGAGTCTTGTTCGGCAAGTCCGTTGGCGCGCTCCTCCGGCACATAGAGCCGTTCTGGTGCCAAGATGAGACTGTCGTACATGGACGCAATCACGATGAGCGGCGTTGTTATCCGGATATACTGACCTTGATACTGATGCCAACCCCCATTGTTGAGATCGGCGAGAGACACTTTGTTAATGGCTGTCAAAGGCATTACTAATGCCAAGAGTAGCATCAAAATACTTCTTTTCATAAGGTGGGTGTTGCGTCTTTACGATGATATTGTTTTAAACCCGAAATAGGGTCTTGCATAATCAGACCTAAGGTTATATCATGTTGCTTGAGAACAGCCTTTAAGGTCTTGCGATACTGATTGGCTATGCCTCCTACAAAATTGACTGAACAATCATGTACCTCCTTATAATGCAGGAGATTGTGACTTATGAACTCCTCAAAATGTGCCTGTAATAAGGGCGCTATCAGCGGGTCATCTTCCTTGTCGGCACAGAACCGCGACCAAGCCGCTAAGGTCTTATTAGGATTGCTGTTGCCGTCAACTGACCGTTGGTACACAGAGGTAATTATATCGGGAAGAGAGAGCTCGAATCGAGCATAAAACTCATCCCTCAGCCTTGCATAGGCAGGGTCTTTTAAAAGTGCATTCACAAGCCTGATTCCCAACTTGGCACCGCTGCCTTCATCCCCCAAAATGTACCCCAGCGAGGGCACTGAGTAACCTATCTCACCACCATCATAGTAGCACGACCCGGAACCTGTACCTAAAATACAGGCAATACCTTTCTCATGACCGAGCAATCCGCGCGCCGCACCTAACATATCGGACGCTACGAGACAATCATCGAGCCGTAAGATGCGGGTGAGAGCTTCTTTTACTTTCAAACCGTGTTGAGGCGTACAGCCTGCGCCGTAGAAATAAACATTCGTTAGTTTACCTGCCCACAGCATCGGACCTATTTGAGGTAATAACTCCGCCTCAATCGTATGGCAGATTGCTTCCTCGGACTGGTGAACAGGGTTAATACCGGCAGTGAGTATCTCGCTGCTGTGACCGTTAGCCGTCATCAGAGCCCACTTGGTTTTAGTCGAACCACTGTCTGCAATGAGTATCATAGTACTTTATGTAAATCGGGTTATTGACAAGCGTTACGCTGTAATCGGGCTTCAAACTCAATGGTACGAATCCAATCTTTGTAGCGGTTATTGCGGTTCAGTTGCTCTATCGTGCAATTGGCGTCAGAGTTATTGGACCACCGACGGCAGTTATAAACAACATCCCATATGCGCCCGATTTTGTACTCACGACTGATACGCAATCCTACAGCATAATCTTCGCCATATTTGGTCGTCGGAAAATCAATAGACCGCAGTAGTTCCGTATTAAACCCTCTCGGAGCACCCAGACCATTGATTCGCAGGGCGTTATTCATGCCATTATCATCGGTCCATTCGGCATGATCTATCTTGCCCGGAGGAAGAGGATTACCGTCTATATCGGTTAGTTGATAGGAGCCGATGACCATCCCGTAATGACCTTCCTCAAACTTGTCGATAAACTGTTGCACCGTATCGGGACCGCTATAAGTGTCGTCGCTGTCGAGCTGGATAGCATATTGTCCACAGCGAGGGTCGTGAATAGCCATATTCCAGTTGCCGCCAATGGCATGATAAGTCTTGTCTTGATGAATGACGATAAGTCGCTCATCCTTAATCTCGGCGAGTACCTCTTTAGTGCCGTCCGTGGAGTTATCGTCAACCACAATGACATTGAAACTGTATGGTTCCCTTACTTGTTGCTTCAAAGCCGAGTGTACGGCATCAGCAATCGTCTGCACCCTGTTCTTGCAGGGGATGATAACCGACGCTGTCGGTTTGCCCTCTTTGCTGTCACTGCGGAAGTTTTTTAAGGCGCGGTAATCAATAAATGCCCCGATGTGCTTCAAGTATGCAGTGACGGCTTGCTCCATCTCTATCTGAACAGCGCGGTTGGCGGGGTTGACGTAATCGAATTGACTCTCCCCGGACTGCTCCATGCTCGCATAATAGCAGAACTCGGGCACATGTACGATTTTCTGCATCGCTAACCGAAGAGCATAAAGCCCCGCGTATTCGTACTCCGGTAAGGCTTCAACAACTCGCTCAAAGGCCTCGCGGCGGAAGAGTAGAACTTCACCGAAATCAAAATCGTCTCTTAGTGACCCGGCTTGGTACGCTATTGTCGGAGCTTCTATAACCTCACCGTTAATCACTTGAAACCGGTCGGCATAAACCATATCGGCACCACTGTCACGCAGTACACGCTCCAAGCGCTCTTGAGCCCGATAGACCCATTTCACCGATGTCGTTATACCTAACCAAACCACCTCGCCTGTCGCTGCTGAGGAGATGGACCGTAAATAAGATGTTGATGCAAGACGCATAATCGTAACCCTTGTTTTATTGTGCAAAATTACCAAATTTTGCGCATATGTGCAAGTTTTTTTTTCCTTTTCACCCTTTTTTGGCCTACTTTGCGCTAAATCGAGATTTTTTTTTGGAAAAGTCATCAAAAAACTGTACCTTTGTACGCAAATCGTAATCCATGAGAACTATTCGTGTCGGTATATTGACAGCGCCTCATATTGATTATGAGTTACGCGAGAAAACCTTTGTGCTCCACAATGTGCGCATCGGCATCGGTTTTCATTGGGACCGATTGGAGGACCAGGAGTTTGAAGGGCAACTTGAGATTATCCCTAATCCCGATGGTACCGAGACTGCAGTGAATATCATTGAACTTGAGCAATACCTAACCTCTGTCATCTCCTCCGAGATGAGAGCTGACTGCCCCATGGAACTGCTGAAAGCCCATGCAGTCATTGCCCGCTCATGGCTTATTGCCCAACTCAACGAGGTTCACCCCCATGACCTATACGATGTCTGTGCTGATGATCATTGTCAACGGTATGAGGGAATTAGGCGGCGCAATGACCGCGCCGTACAAGCGGTTCACGATACAGAAGGGCAAGTCCTTACCTATAACCATAAAATCTGCGACTGTAGATACCATAAGTGTTGCGGAGGAAAAACCGAACTATTCGAGACCTGCTGGCCTCTTGACGATAAAACAGCCTATCCGTATCTACAATCTGTTGATTGCCCCTACTGTGCTAAGGCTGTCGGCAGAAAGGATATTCTTCGGACTATTCTCAACGACTATGACCAAGAGACCGCTGACTTTCACGACTGGCAATATGCATATTATAATAAGGATGTGCAAGCCATTGTCCCCTTGCATCGCGGCGCATCCGGGCGGATAGACCGCCTAAAACTGGTTTATCAAGACGGTCACGAAGAAGTTATCGGGAAGGAATTGGCTATCCGCAAAGCGCTCAGCGACACATGCCTCTACTCGTCTTGGTTTGAGGTTGAGAGCACGCTTGAAAAAGGCGGTTTTATCCTTCATGGACACGGCTGGGGACATGGGGTCGGGCTCTGCCAAATAGGTGCTGCGGTCATGGCGGCTGAGGGAGCTTCCTATCAACAAATACTTACCTATTACTACCAAGGAACGACACTATTAGAAATTAATTATATACTATCATGAAAAAACTATTTATCTTGCTCCTGTCAGCATTTGTAATGCTACCTTTGGCTGCCCAAACGACAGAGCCCCTTGAGGACTCCTGGGAAACAGATTATGAGTTAATGAAATCTGACGGCTGGAAAGCTTGTAACAAAGGCATGACCCTAAAGGATGAGTGTATCCTCATGCACAAGTACTCCATGGGCTCGCTCGGTGATGACCGCAAGTATTGTTACGGCGGCGCACGTACCAAAAATAAATCCCGCAAAGAGGGACTGCATATAACCGCCTATCAAGCCCAAAAAGACCTTGCCGAATTTCTCATCTTCGCCTACGCTACGGGACGAGAGGACCTGCATGCTTCCAAACAAGTGCACAAAAACACTGTCGATGGACGTACTACTTTCAAGACTGTGGACCAAGAGCATGGTATCGAGATTAACTTTCGGGACGGCAATCATCAAGAGGGCTATAAGGCTGTCTATACCTTCTCTATTCAAGGCAAACCGATGCCCAAAGACATTCCTTCTATCGCATTTAAGGATGCTATGGAGCAATTGATAGAACACCTCAGTAGCGATATCGTGGTCCTCAGTTTCTATCGCAAAAAAGATGGGGTCCCGCAAGTCCAGTCGCTCGCTTATAGCGAAATATCAAAGGCGTTAGACGATATCCGTAACCTCATCATGACACAATGGGCTCCGAACGGCGCCGTTGAGATTATTCTCCAAGACGAAAATAAACGCTAACTGACAACCGACTGCCAAATTGGCAGTGCTCGCCATAGTGGTACAGGGTTTGATTATAGCCTTGTAGAATTTAAAATGTAAACCACTATGAACACGAACACTGAAAATCTGAACAAATTTGCCATTAACTTGTGCCAAAAAGCACAGCAAGGCAAACTCGATCCCGTAATCGGGCGTGACGATGAGATAAGAAGGGTGCTTCAGATTCTGTCTCGGCGTACCAAAAACAATCCTATCCTCATCGGTGAACCCGGCGTGGGCAAAACAGCCATCGCCGAAGGACTCGCACATCGTATCGTTAGAGGCGATGTCCCTGAGAACCTTAAGAAAAAACTCATCTATTCCCTTGATATGGGCGCACTCGTCGCGGGGGCTAAATATCAAGGAGAGTTTGAAGAAAGACTCAAAGGCGTTATCAATGAAGTCATCAATGCAGCCGGCGAAATAATACTTTTCATTGATGAAATTCATGTCCTCGTAGGAGCCGGTAAAAGTAGCGGCGCTATGGATGCTGCTAATATATTGAAACCTGCACTCGCCCGTGGTGACCTGCGTTGTATCGGAGCTACCACCCTTGACGAGTACCAAAAGTATTTTGAAACCGATAGAGCCTTGGAGCGACGATTCCAAAAAGTCATGGTGGACGAACCCGACGAGTCGGCGACTATCTCTATCCTGAGGGGCTTAAAGGAACGCTATGAGACCCACCACAAAGTGCGGATTAAAGATGATGCGCTTATCGCTGCCGTGACACTCTCTGCCAGGTATATTACAGATCGATTCCTTCCCGATAAAGCCATTGACCTTGTCGATGAAGCCGCCGCTAAACTACGCCTGGAGGTGGACTCGAAACCCGAAGAACTGGATGCCATTGACCGACAAATAAAACAACTTGAGATTGAACGCGAAGCCATTAAACGCGAAAAAGACGAAGCCAAACTTGGCGAAATCGAGAAACAACTTACGCAGCTCAATACCCGCCGTAACCAACTCAACCAACAGTGGGAGAAAGAACAGGGCTATGTCGCAACTATCCAGAACGAAAAAGCTGCTATCGAGCTCATGAAACATCAGGCGGAAAAAGCCGAGCGAGAAGGCGATTATGGTAAGGTCGCAGAGATACGATACGGCAAAATCCAACAAGCCGAGGCGAATATCAAGGCGGCGCAACAAGCCCTACAAAGCATCCCGGGCGAGACCCTTATCAAAGAGGAAGTCGATGAGGACGATATCGCCGAAGTCGTGGCGCGTTGGACCGGCATACCCGTCAATAAGATGATGCAGTCTGAGCGCGATAAACTCATGCACCTCGAAGAGGAACTGCATAAGCGCGTTATCGGACAGGATGAAGCTATCAATGCCGTCAGCGACGCCATACGCCGCTCACGTGCAGGGCTCCAAGACCCCAAACGACCCATTGGGTCCTTCATCTTCCTCGGTACAACAGGTGTCGGCAAAACCGAACTCGCCAAAGCCCTGGCGGACTATCTCTTTGACGACGAAAATATGATTACCCGTATCGATATGTCGGAGTATCAAGAGAAGTTCTCCGCTACACGACTCATCGGTGCGCCTCCTGGATATGTCGGCTATGACGAGGGTGGGCAACTCACCGAGGCTGTCAGACGCAAACCCTATTCGGTTGTACTCTTTGATGAATTGGAAAAAGCGCATCCCGATGTCTTCAATGTCCTCTTGCAGGTACTGGATGACGGACGACTGACCGATAACAAGGGCAGAACCGTCAACTTCAAGAACACACTTATCATCATGACCTCCAACTTGACCGAGGAACAACTCAAAGCCCAAGTGCGACCCGAGTTCATCAATAGGGTGGACGACATCATACATTTTACCGAGTTGAGCGAGGACGATATACGTGAAGTCGTTAAACTGCAGATTGGACGTGTACATGATATGCTCAAACAGCAAGATATAGAACTCCGTGTCACCGATGACGCTATTTCCTATATCGCGAAAGAGGGTTATGACCCGCAGTTTGGCGCGCGACCTGTTAAGAGAGCGATACAGAGCCTTATGCTCAATGAACTGTCCAAACAGATTATCGCCGGACACATCGACCCCAAGAAACCGGTTGTCGTCGAACTCCGTGATGGAGAACTCCATTTCAAAAACTGACTACCGTCCCACTTCGTTTCACAACCCCCTTTGATGTAAAAAAGGCCGGTTGATATTGGTTGCACTTGCCACACTGCGTTGCAAATTGGCAAGTGCACCACTATGTCTATAGGTTTGTAACGTGCGGGCTTTTCTTTTTATTTTTTTTTGGTTCTTTTTTCTTTTATCAGCTTTCTTTTTCTCCTTTTCGCTCCTTATCAACTACTATAGCATTACTAGAGCATTACTAGAGCATTACCAGAGCACTACCAGAGCATTACCAGAGCACCCTTATAGATCCGTAATGGATCCTTTATAAATCTAATTTCTACCTTTTGCCAAGGACACACTTTTGAACAAAAAACATATTTTTTTTGCATAATCAAAAAAAAAGTCGTACCTTTGCGCGC